>Ga0272444_10000379_pt1 | contig 48581 bp, 29 predicted proteins | sample SSMForm13_FD_201033 | JGI IMG/M metagenome (GOLD analysis project Ga0272444, IMG submission 201033) | Marine sediment archaeal communities from Little Sippewissett salt marsh, Falmouth, MA, United States - SSM-Form-13 | ecosystem: Environmental > Aquatic > Marine > Wetlands > Sediment ... | reverse complement strand
AACGGGCAGAGAGAATTACACATCAATAACAGGCACTAATTATCTTAATATTAAAAGGTATTCTACATGACGTACAGGAAAGAACGGGCGATATCGGCCATCACGTGCACATTTCCCACGATCGAATCATTTACCGCGTTTAGCTCAAATATCGATAATTCACCTATTATTGATTCCTTCATTGACTTTGCCGCACGAAACGGCATTATCAATTACGCCGAGCTGGAAAGCCTGGAACAGTGGCTTCGCAACGTTACGAGCGCAACTACCGGTAGTGCCCCTCCCAGAAAGATCACTTTCGAGGAATTGCTTAACAGAAAAGGGGAAACGCTTCGACTGAATCTTTCTTTGCGGGCGTTGTGCACGCGCATCAATGCCGTTCTTGATTCGCAACACATCACCCTGCCTCGCGTCACCAATTCTATGTTGATCAGATTAAAAAAAGAGCCGCTGGATACGGCCCATAAACAAAATGTGCTGCGGAGTTTTGCATTCTGGATGGGCTTTGAACGGCAGGAAATCGCCACAACGTGGCACTTTGAAACACTGGTAAAATTATTTCGGGAAGGCAGCCCGGCACGTAATTACACCGAAGCTGTGCGGATCGGGTTTGCACTTTCCAGCCGGGGAGACGTCATAGACCATGAAGTTGTCGGATGGCTGAAAAAAACGATTAAAGAGTATATCGGCCAGTCCATCAGCAGGTTTCTTTACGGGAAATGGGGCAAAGTCAAGGCGCACGATATAATGACCCTATACGTTGATTTTCCGAAAGAAGAGACAGGGGGCAATCTTGTGTACTATCGGAATTGCATACAAAGCGCCGTCATGCTGGCCCACCAGATCTCACTTCGCTGGACACTCTCCAAGTTTGCCACAAAAAACAGATTTTTATCCATTGCTATCGTGGCGGGAGAATATGCGAACCTCGACAATTATCTGCTGCCGCTTCTGTCGTCGCGCCTGCCCGGCGACCCGGCTATCAGACTTTCCGACTATGCCCGTCAATGTCTTCTGATTAATGACATCCGTGCGATTCTTTGCCCGAATCCCGCCGAGACCACGTTATTCAACGGCGAATCACTTCCCGTCTGGTGGATTACGGGACTATGGACGACATTGTATTTTGAATTTATTACAGAGCTGCTCGATGACGAAGTACTGCAAAACACCCCCTCATCCATTGAAAAACTTGACCGCCTGCTCTGGCCTGACAACGAATTCGACGCAGGACTGTCCGGTACACTGCTCGAAGATAATGCCGTGGCCACCTTCTTTAAGTCTCCCCATAATTCAATGCTGGGGGTGGAAATTGCTAAGACGCTGTACTATCGTAAGCGGTGCGCCGAGGCCGCTGAAATTCTGCGAATTGTGCTGTCCATTAACCCTATGGATCTTGTCGCACGGACACTTCGCATGATCCTGTTTCGCAATATGGCGCTTGATACACCCTCGTACCGGACGGCGGCGGCGATTTTCCGTCAAGCCGAACAGGAGGCCGACAATATTCAGAATAACTGTGACTGCCATTCAGAAGATTATTACTGTGAATACGGTATCTTGCGTCTGGCAGAAGCCTTGTCCATCGTCAGGCACCTGCGCGCATCCTCCGAATTTGTTTCGAACATGAAGGAAATGGAAAAAATGAAACAGGGGGTATACACCGCATTGGAACGCGCAAAATATTTTTTTGAAAAAGGTATATCCCTCTCTCCCTCCGGCACCCGGTCTTCCTACTTGTTAAAAAGTGCCGCCATTTTGAAAGCGATCTTCGAAAATGATGAGGAACTCTTCATCAACCCGGAAAAACCTTTGACTGCGGAAGCGCATATCGGCCAGAAAGAATCCATGGATGTCCAGTGGCAGGTCGGATATCGCCGCAGCGATTTACCAATCCACAAACAGGATGAACTGGCAGAAAAAACGATGATCCACAACGCCACCATTCATGGCGAATCGATTGTCCTGTTGGGATACCAACCCGCGGCTCACTTCTGCTATGCCGTCGCATTATGGGATTTCCTGTCTCCTCACACGGTTTCAAGGGCAAGAATCGTACGAGATAAAATACAACGCGCGCTGGAAACGGCCCAACAGGCACAGGAAAAAAATGTGTACATCTATTCGTTTACCCGCATCTACGGCGAGATGATTCCTCCCGGGGAATTCATTGAACACATGAAACGGGCAATGCAAATGATCAACGAAGAAGTGGGAGACGACCTGGAGGGACGACAGGATGATGAAATCATCACGAGCGGAAAACGCCGGCCGCCAAAACTGTTTACACTGAATTTTTGAACGGTTTTTTTAAACTCACCACCCGTTTGAGGAGCAGTGCAACATAATGGGCGGGAGACCTGCCCTTCGGCCCCCCGCCCTGCTATCTTTTCTCCTTGCCGTCATTTAGCACTTACGGCAACGGCGCCGCGTTGTCCTGTATCACTTCTTACACCTCTCCAAGTCCTCCGGCACAGGAGGCGTACAGTACTGAGCCGGAACTATGAACACTTTGTCGTACCCGGCAACTCCTTCATACCATTCGTTCGGATACACGAGCTCTGCCACTGCCATATCTCTCACCACCTGGTGATCACAGGCCCTCATCTTCACTACGCCGTTAATCGCTTTATATTCATCATCTTCCCAGGTAGCGATAATTTTCTCTGCATCGAGGCTTCCGGCCCTTTCAATCACATCCATAAGCCAGTAGTACATTGCGGTGGTTGCACCGGGAGGTCCCTGGGGATATTTCCACAACACATTCGTGTATTCACCGCCCCACTTCGGCCACTGATCGGCCCATGCCTTTGCCAATGCCTTCATTTCCGGCGTGTCAATAGCGAGACAATGATCTGAGCACACAACTGTTCCAGCGCCCGCCTCTCCCTTGAGGTGACCCTGGATCGGCGGGTTGTCCGTTTCATACCCTGCGATCGGCAGAGTGATGCCCAGTTCGCGCGCCTGTTTCATCAGATTCGTGATATCGGCGCCCCAGTTACTGGAAATAAGAACCTCCGCGCCACTCCCCTGGATTTTCGTAAGATAGGGAGCAAAATCTTTCAGGAACAGCGGGTGATATTCCTCACCCACAATTTCCGCGTCAGGCTTGTACTTTTTCAAGCTATTCTTTACCGCATCGGCCCAGGCGTGACCGAAAGCATAGTCCTGGCAGAGAAAATAAAATTTCTTCTCCGGTCGTTTTGAGTAGAAATAGCCGAGTGCACCGAGCATGGTCGTATTTTGTCTGACTCTGAAGGTGTAGCGGTTGAAATTCGCCCCGTTCATTAATTCATCAGAATACCCGGCATAGCTCATGAATATTTTTTTGTACTTCTTCGCCACATTTTGCACTATGAGCGTGTGGTGGGTACCGACAACACCCGCCAGGATATCAACGTTGTCTTCCAGACAGAGCTTTTCCGCTACTTTTTTTGTAACAGCCGGCTTGAACTGATCGTCAGCTTTTATTAACTGGATCTTTTTCTTTTTCCCGTCAACGACAATTCCCCCCCGTTTATTGATGTCATGGGCAACCCAGGCCGAAACAAGATTGTAACAGACACCCGCGATCGCTCCGGGACCTGAAAACGCCTCTATCACTCCGATCTTGATCGTGTCCCCCGTGGGAACAACAGGATTGTTCGGGTTAAAGTCGGACATGTCCGACATTTTAGCGGCATCAAAGCCGGGCATAGCCACTGACTGCCCTGTCAAAAGGAACAGCAGAGCCGCTGCCATGCACAGGCAGCCTATTATGACATTCCCTTGGTACCTTCTACGTGTTCTCATACATGCCTCCTTTGCGTCTTACACCTTTTTTGATTCACACTGTTCTTGCTACCCTTGCTGCTTTCTTATTTCTTCATCCCTCAGAATTCTCCGAAGGATCTTCCCTACAGCCGACTGCGGCAGGCTTTCCCGGAACTCAACCGATTTGGGCACCTTGTAGCCGGTCAGCTTTTCCCTGCAAAATGTAATGATATCATCCGCCGTGGCCGTCTCACCCTCTTTCAGTACTACAAATGCTTTGACCGTTTCGCCGCGGTACTCGTGGGGTACGCCGACCGATATCGCCTCTTTGACCTTCGGGTGCTGGTGCAGCACTTCATCGATCTCACGTGGATAAATATTGAATCCTCCGGCGATAATCATATCCTTTTTCCGGTCTACAATAAAAAAGTAGCCGTCTTCGTCCTGAACGGCAATATCACCGGTATAAAGCCATCCATCCTTTATCTGCCCCGCCGTTTCTTCGGGATTGTTCCAGTACCCCTTGGTCACCGTGGGACTCTTTATTATCATCTCGCCAGGTTCACCAAAAGGAACTTCACTGACGCCCTCGGTAAGATCTACAAGACGTATATCCGTATCAATGACGGGAATGCCGATGCTTCCATTCTTTGAAAGACCGAGCAGGGGATTCAGTGTACCGGCACAGGTGGTTTCGCTCATGGACCATCCTTCGCTGTAGAAAATGCCCATATTGTTTATATGATTAATCGTTTCGACAGGCATGGGCGCACCGCCGGAATTCAAAAGTCCCAGCTTTCTGTCGAGCCCCATCGACTCAGCCCGCGGATGGTTAATAATAGCGGAAATCATCGTGGGAACTGTGGGGAAGGAAAAGATCTCTTTGTAGTGGTCCAGAAGCTCCATCATCCCGTCGATCTGGAACTCAGGCACAAGTATCTGGGTGCCGCAATTGAACATGGCGATGTTGAGAACACCGATATTTCCATAAATATGAAAAAAGGGAATCGCACCCATCCAGTACCGGCGCTCCGGCGGTATCAATTGCATGAGAGGACTCAGCCAAAGCGACAGGCCCACCGTTGCGGCAATTACGTTGGCGTGGGACAGAACGGCCCCCTTGGGCACCCCTGTAGTGCCCCCCGTAAATTGAATAAGCGCCGGGTCTTCCGGCTGGATGTTCACTCGGGGACGGCGCGTGTCGGTACACTCGTCCAGAATCTTGGAATAATAGCACCACCCTGCTTCCAGTTCCGGCGGCTTTTCCCCTCCACCCGATTTGGCAAAATCCCGCAGTCTTGTCACAATCACCCGCGTAATTTCCACATGCTTTGACAGGGCACTCACCGTCGGGAGTGCCGTATCGATGGTGAAAAGGGTCCTAATTCCAATAGACTCAAAAACCCCCTTCAGTTCTTCAGCCGTGTAGAGAGGATTGAGATTGACCACAATGGCTCCGAGAGACAGCACCGCATAATAGGCGATGACATATTGAGGACACGTGGGCAGATGCATTCCGACGCGATCCCCCTGCCGCACCCCCATGGCGCCCAGTGCATTGGCCATGCGCAGCACCTGTTGCCGCAATTGCCAGAACGTAATTTCGGCACCCAGAAAATGGACCGCCGCCTTGTCAGGATAGGCATTGGCGGGAATCTGGAGCAAATCTGAAACAGCCAGCCGGGGGCTGCGGATTGTGATGGGTACATTATAATCATAATGCCTGTGCCATATCCTCTGCTCCATAATCTCACCTCGATGTGTAGTATTAGACACCATTTCGACAGAATTTCAAAAACTGCCGTCACAGTATAGAGATTGAGTGTATAGCGCTGGTGTGCTGCCTGTCAATTTGATACGGTGCTTTACAAAAAATAGTGTTTTATCATAAATCATTTCAACATTATTTTATCAGAAGGAAAAGGCGTGCGCTTGACATCTGAAATGTACACTATTTGTTCACCTTTGAAATATCTGGATTTGCACACATGGCGCACAGGGCAACGCGGACAATGCAGACTAGTATACTCCATGCCACATGATTAAATCGTTTCCGCTGCTTTATCATGATCCTATAATTCACATCTTATTGCCTGCCCTGTCTACTTTGTCGAATAAAATGACGTCATCGATTCCGCCACCCCGGACAAACTGTAACAGCGTATCGCCACAAAACGATACCTGTCGCCTGTTGATACATCCGCAGTCAACGGAAGTGTGCTTTAATAAAAAGGGCGAGAAACCGTACGTCCCTCGCCCTTACCTTTTCTTAACCACTGCCGTTGCAATCATTGAACTACATAACCACGGCGCAGCACAGTCTTTATTACTTCTTGCATCTGTCGAGTCCTGCGGGAATTGCCGGTGTACAGTATTCCGCAGGGATGGTAACGACTTTCCCGTAACTCGCGGCGCTTTCTCCCCAGAAGCGACCGGGATACTCAAATTCGGTGGCATACATGTTCTTGACCGCCTGGTGATCGCAGACCCTCATCTTCATTACGCCCGTGAGCCCCTTGTATGCATCACCCTCGAATTTTGCGATGAATTTTTCCGGATCAGTGGAACCTGCCCTTTCAAACACATCAAGCATCCAGTAGAGCTGATCAACGCATGAGCCAAGCACCGTAATGGGGTATTTGTATTCGATTGTGTCGTAAGGAGTCTTCCAGTTCTTCCATTCTTTGTGCCAGGCCGCCACGAACGCCTTGTTTTCAGGGGTGTCACAGGTGATCAAGTAGTCATTGACATTGACATGCCCCTTGCCGGCTTCTCCAAGGGCCTCGTAATTCTGTGGGGTATCGCCATAAAGATGGGCCACGGGAATATTGGCCTGAAGGCTTTTAAGAGTAAGCATCAAGTTTACTGAGTCCGGCTTCCAGTCTGCCGTATAGAGCACCTCGGCGCCGGAACCCTTTACGCGCGTGACATAGGGAGCAAAATCCTTCATGAAGAGCGGATGATAGACTTCATCAAGAATCACCGCCTCGGGTTTATACTTCTTCAACCCGTCTTTAAAGGCATCGGCCATTTCATGCCCGAAAAGGTAATCCTGGTTCAGGATATAAAATTTTGTCTCCGAACGTTTTGAATAAAAATAGGCCATGGCATCGCCAAACATCGAAGAATTCAGACAGGTTCTGAAAGAGTACCGGTTGAAATTCTTCCCGTCCAGAACATTTGCCGAATTGGCACACATGATCACGTAGGGGGTCTTGTATTTTTTGGCCACGCTCTGGAGAACCACAGAAATGTGACTGCCGTTGGTTCCTACCATTAAATGTACTTTCTCTTCAAGACACATCCGCTCGGCCATCTTCTTTGCCGGCGATGGTTTCCCCTGGGTATCGCCCTTGATGATTTCTATCAGCTTCTTTTTGCCATCCACCATGATGCCGCCTCGCTTGTTCATATCGTGGGCAACCCACCCCGACTGACACCAGTACAACTCTCCGTTACCGGCGCCCGGTCCGGAAAAAATCATCATAATCCCGATCTTAAACGTATCGCCCTTCGGAATGTTCTGATTGCTCGGATCGTAACCGGTCATATCGGATACCTTGTTCATATCGTAGCCGGGCATGGCTGCGGCGGCGGGCATGCTGATTCCCAGAACCACCAGCGCCAGCAGCATACTCAACACCATTAAATTCGGAATACTTCTGAACGATACTCTCATTCTCACCACATCCTTTCTTACAGTAAAAAAATGATTAATATACCTCCTCCTGCGACAGAATACACCGGAAGAAACCTGCGGCCTGACAAACAGTGAAGCGATTCAGAAGCTGTGTGCAAAAATTCTTTTGCAATGGCAGCCTGTAACAGGTTGTCTTTTTGCACACGCCTCTTCAGACAGACGCACGTTCACCCTCATCACGGCACGTATAGATACCTCACATATTGAGGCTACTATATAAGAATATGGTGCGCGGTGTAACCAATGATTACCCTATTTTCAATGTATGATACCCTTAGATACCGTAAGGATTTTACACATACCACCTCCAAACAAATAATGTAAAAGGCCCCGCGGGAGCAGTAATGCGTCCGGCGGGGCCTCTGTCTACCCCTATTTATCACTTTATATGATGCTATTTGTTACATCTTGCAAGATCTGCCGGTACAGGCGGCGTACAGAATTCGGCAGGGATGGTCACGGCCTTACCATAGCTTGCTGCATCTTCTTCAATCTCAACTGTCTTGCTCGGATACTCAAATTCGGTAGCATACATGGGCTTGATTGCCTGATGATCACAGGCGCGCATCTTCATCACACCGGTAAGACCTTTGTACTCATCGCCCTCAAATTTTGCGATGAATTTTTCCGGATTAGTGGTACCGGCCCTTTCAAACACATCAAGAATCCAGTACAGCTGGTCCGTACATGAACCAAGCACTGTAATGGGATATCGATATTCAATGGTGTTATAGGGGCTTTTCCAGTGTTTCCACTCTTTGTACCAGGCCGCCACAAACGCCTTATTTTCGGGCGTGTCGCAGGTAATCAGATAATCATTGACATTCACCATACCCTTACCGGCAGCACCAAGGGCCTTGAAGTTTTCCGGATTGTCGGCATAGAGATTGGCAACAGGAAGAGTGACCTGAAGACTTTTAAGAGTCATGTACAGATTCTCTGAATCGGGTTTCCAGTCACCTGTGTAGATCACTTCGGCGTCCGAGCCTTTTATCTTCGTCACATAAGGAGCAAAATCCTTCATAAAGAGCGGATGATAGACTTCATCAACCACCACTGCCTCGGGCTTGTACTTTTTCAGCCCGTCTTTAAAAGCATCGGCCATTTCATGTCCGAAAAGGTAATCCTGGCACAGGATATAAAATTTCTTCTCCGGCCGTTTTGAATAGTAGTACGCCATGGCATTGCCAAACATGATTGAATTCAGACAGGTTCTGAAGGAATACCGGTTGAAGTTCTTTCCATCCAGTAGATTCGCCGAATTGGCACACATAACGACATAAGGAGTCTTATACTTTTCCGCAACACTCTGAAGCACCAGAGAAATGTGACTGCCGTTGGTCCCCACCATCAAATGTACCTTCTCTTCAAGGCACATCCGCTCGGCCATCTTCTTGGCGGGAGCGGGCTTACCCTGAGTATCAGCCTTGATGAGTTCTATCAGTTTCTTCTTGCCGTCAACTGCAAGGCCGCCCCGTTTGTTGATGTCGTACGCAAGCCATGTCGACTGGCACCAATAAAGACGGCCGTTACCTGCCCCCGGTCCTGAAAAGATATACATCATGCCAATCTTGAAGGTATCTCCTGTGGGATTTTCAAAATCCATGGGATCAAACCCCGTCATATCGGATACCTTGTTCATGTCGTAGCCGGGCATAGCGGCGGCGGGCATGCTGATTCCCAAAACCACCATTGCCAGCAATGAACACACTACCATCAATTTCCCCACACTCCTTAACGATCTTCTCATTCTCATCACATCCTTTCTTGCAATGCTTTCAGGATTAATATACTTCCCCCTGCGAACCATATCGCCGGAAGAAACCTGCGTGCGTCAACAACTTGTGAGTGAAGCGCTCCAGGTGTGACAACTTCGTAAAAAGCTCTCCTCTGCCAACGCATCAGCTCTGTAAGTGGGGAGAACGTCTCAACGGAGACTCACCGGGAAGTCCATATGCTGCGTTCCGCTTCATTTCTTATCGTTGCGGCGTACGCGCATGCACACATCATCCTACGATAAAAACGTATTTTCTTCTCATCCAAAAGCATACATGAGACTCGCGTAAGTACTAATATATAAAAATGGGGCACAGCCTGTAATGGACAATTACCTTATTTTATTATTCTCCAAAACCTTAGTACATGCAGGGAATCGGCGTATACCCCCGGCAAAAGAAAAGGCCCCGCGGGAATTGTGATGCTTCCCGCGAGACCTTTGTCTATCGCGTCATATCGGTTGAAACGTTTCTATTTGTTGCACCTCGCGAGATCGGCTGGCACCGGAGGCGTACAGTACTGTGCCGGAATTGTGATGGCTTTCCCGTAACTGGCGGCGCCTTCAAAGAATGGGCTGGGGTATTCAAATTCGGTGGCATACAGGGGCTTGATCGCCTGATGGTCGCAGGCGCGCATCTTCATGACCCCGGTCAGGCCCTTGTACTCGTCATTCTCGAATTTTGCAATAAACTTCTCCGGATCAGTGGAGCCGGCGCGTTCAAACACATCAAGAATCCAGTACATCTGATCGCTGGCGGAACCGAGAACGGTAATCGGATACTTATATTCGATTGTGTCGAAGGGACTCTTCCAGGTCTTCCACGCGGTATACCAGGCCTTCACAAAGGCATTGTTTTCCGGTGTATCGCAGGTAATAAGATAATCGTTGACGTTGACCTTTCCTTTTCCCATCGGACCAAGGGCCCGATAGTTTTCCGGATTGTCGGCGTACAGATTTGCCACGGGTAGAGCAACCTCAAGACTTTTCAGGGTCATCAGCAGGTTTTCTGAATCGGGCTTCCAGTCGCCCGTATAGATGACCTCGGCGCCCGAACCCTTTATTTTTGTCACATAGGGGGCAAAGTCTTTCATAAAGAGTGGATGGTAGACTTCGTCAACAATCACTGCCTCGGGCTTGTACTTTTTTAATCCCTCTTTGAATGACTCAGCCATTTCATGCCCGAAGAGATAATCCTGGCAGAGGATATAGAATTTCTTCTCCGGCCGTTTCGAATAGAAATAGGCCATGGCATCGCCGAACATGGAAGAATCCAGGCAGGTCCTGAAACTGTGACGGTTGAAATTGGTACCGCTCATGAGGTTTTTCGCATTTGCCGCCAGTACCACGTAGGGAGTTTTATATTTGTCGGCAACACTCTGAAGGACCAGCGAAATATGACTGCCGTTGGTCCCCACCATCAACTGCACCTTTTCCTCGAGACACATCCGTTCGGCCATCTTTTTGGCCGGAGCGGGCTTGCCCTGGGTATCCGCCTTTATCAGTTCAATGAATTTTTTCTTTCCGTCCACCGCAAGGCCGCCCCGTTTATTAATGTCGTAGGCTACCCAGGAAGACTGAGACCAGAAAAGCCTGCCGTTACCGGCACCGGCGCCCGAGAAAATCCACATCAAGCCTATCTTGAAGGTATCATCCGCCTTGGGATTCTCATAGGTAGATGGATCAAAGCCGCTCATGTCCGAAGCCTTGCTCAGGTCATACCCCGGCATTGCAATAGCGGGGACGGCCAATCCAAGAACCAAAACCAGGCTCCACAATCCGACGCACCATACAAAATACTTTCTCATAAACCCCTCCTTTTTTTCGCAGACCATTATAATTTTGAAGAAAAGATGCACTCCCGAAACAGCTCGTGCTCCCCTCCCCTACAGCTGAGGCTGGGACATCGTTGTACTTTACTACTCCAAAACCCCAGCCGTCTACGCTTTTCCCTTAGATTATGTAAGATTTTTACTTATACACACAGAAAACGGTTCAATGCAATACCAAAACAGAATATTTCTTGGGAATGTAAAGGGACTTCTTTTTAAAAAAAGTGCTTAGAGCGTTTGGAACGTTTAGACAACAACAATCTGAACGTTTATACCGATCCTCACGATTAAATGAGGAAGTGTCCCTTTATTTAAGAATGTATCCCTCGGCAAGTGTGGTGAATTCCTCAATCTGGACTTTCTGCCACCGGCGCCGGCGTCTTAGTTCCTTTGCCATAATGCGGGCCACCTCCGGGGCCATCCGAATTGCCGCTCTGGCATCGAGGAAAAGCGCCCTGGTTCTCCGCGCCAGCACATCTTCCACGGTTCTCGCCATTTCATACCGTGTTGCCCATACTACCTCGGCTTTCACCGTGGGAAGCGCTTCGTCGAGCTTTTCTCCCAGTTTGGGAGTGCGTTCAATCAGGCGACGAATGGCAATGGAATCTGAACCGTAGGCACGGAGAAAATCCCCCTTGTCCAGATTTTTAAGCCAACCGTGGATTCGAAGATGGGCCGTCATGCTGGGGCGTTCGTCGAGACCGGCCACAAGGACCGCTTTGTCAATCGTATCCTGTCCCATTTTACGGTAGGTGGTCCATTTTCCTCCCACCAGCGTCACCAAACCCGAGAGTGAGACGAGTATTTTGTGGCTTCTTGAAATTTCCTTGGTCGGCCTGCTCTCATCATGAGTTGCCGCCAGGGGACGAAGACCGGCAAACACACTGAGTACGTCTGCCCGCTTCGGTGTTTTCTCCAGATATCGTGCCGCATTATTTAATATGAAGTCAATCTCTTCGTCCAGGGCACGGGGTTCAAGGCTCGATCTCTCAACCGGCGTATCGGTGGTCCCTACGACCACCTTATCGTACCAGGGGACGGCAAAAAGCACCCGTCCGTCATCTGTATGAGGAACCATAATCGCTGTTTCACCGGGGAGAAACTCCTTATCAAGAACCAGATGAACCCCCTGGCTCGGGGTCACGGTATTCAGCGCGTCAGGATCATCCATTTGCAGTATATCATCGACGAAAACCCCTGAAGCATTTACCACCACCCTGCCATATACCCGATGTTCCTTCTCCGCTTCCACGTCCAGAACGCGGACACCGTTGATCATCCCACCCGACTTCAATAATCCCGTGACCTTCATGTAATTGAGGGGAGTCCCTCCCAGATCGGCCACGGTCTGCGCGAGATTGAGGGCCAGGCGCGAATCATCAAACTGGCCATCCTGGTAAATGATGCCTCCCCGGAGTCCCTCAGTCTTTACCGTCGGTATATATGTAAGAGTTTCTTTTTTCGTCAGACTTTTCGAAGGCCCCAGACCCAGTTTCCCCGCCAGCATATCGTACACCTTCAACCCGACCCGGTAAAACGGTCCGTCCCACCATTCGTAACTGGGAACCACGAAATTTTGATTGCTGACCAGATGGGGCGCATTCTGTCGCAGAAGCCCCCGCTCGTGCAGTGCCTCCAGCACCATAGATACATCCCCCTGCTGAAGGTATCGCACCCCTCCGTGAATCAGTTTGGTGCTTCGGCTCGATGTGCCCTTTGAAAAGTCGGATTGTTCCAGCAGAAGACAGGTGTAGCCCCGTGAACTTGCATCCACGGCCGTTCCCAGACCGGAGGCGCCTCCTCCTATCACAATAATATCCCACACATCATCAAATGCCTCCAGGGTGGCGATCATATCTTCTCGTATCATTGCCTGTGACTCCATTCCTTCTCCAAGGCATTCATTCTTCAATCCACCGTTCGGACCGCCCGCGAGCCTTCTCCCAATTCCGGCAGAGCATCGTCACCTCTTCATGGGCCATAGCGGCATGGAATGTTTCGTCGCGCTTCCATTGAGCGGCAATTTCATCGTACCCCTGCCAGTACCCCACGGCAAGACCCGCAAGATAGGCGGCCCCCAGGGCCGTTGTTTCGAGGATCACCGGACGCACCACAGGAATTTTCAGGATGTCAGCCTGAAACTGCAACAGCAGGTCATTCGATGCGGCGCCTCCATCCACCCGAAGTTCGGCAGCATCAATGGCCGCATCAGCGCTCATTGCGTTGATCACATCGTGCACCTGAAAGGCGATGCCTTCAATGGCGGCCCGCGCAAGGTGTCCCGCCGTGGTCCCCCGGGTGACGCCGACTATGGTCCCCCGGGCATACTGGTCCCAGTACGGCGCGCCGAGGCCGGTAAACGCCGGCACCAGATAGACACCTCCATTGTTTTCGACGGTGCGCGCCAACGCCTCCACGTCGCCCGATGCCGCGATCAGTCCCAGACCGTCCCGAAGCCACTGAACAATGGCGCCGGCCACAAAGATGCTCCCTTCCAGGGCATAGGTCGTCGTTCCGTCTATCTGCCAGGCAATAGTCGCAAGTAATTTATTTTTGGAAAATATTCGATCTTCGCCGGTGTTCATCATCACAAAACTACCGGTACCGTACGTATTCTTTATCATTCCCCGCCGGGTGCACATCTGTCCGAAGAGAGCCGCCTGCTGGTCCCCGGCAATGCCCCCCAGCGGAATTTTTCTACCGAAAAGCTCTTTCTGCGTATATCCATATACCTCACTGGAGCTTACCACCTCAGGGAGGATGGCCGGAGGAATTTCCATTAAAGAACAGAGCCTTTCATCCCAGCAAAGATCGCCGATGTTGTAAAGCATTGTCCTGCTTGCATTGGATACATCGGTGAGATGCCGTTTCCCGCCCGTCAGATTCCAGAGAAGCCAACTGTCGATCGTCCCGAAGGCCAAATCTCCCGCTTCCGCCTTCCTTCGAGCCCCTTCGACGTGCTCCAATATCCAGCGGATTTTCGGTCCCGAAAAATAGGCATCAATGACAAGGCCGCAGGCATGCCCGATCATATCCTCATATCCCCGATTCTTCAGATCATCGCAGTATGCCGCAGTACGGCGGTCCTGCCATACAATGGCATTATAGAGAGGTTCTCCGGTTTTTCTGTCCCAGACCACAGTGGTTTCCCGCTGATTTGTGATACCGATTGCGGCAATCTGTTCGGCGCCGATTCCCGCCGAAGTGATTGCCTCGCGGGCCGTGGAAATTTGAGAGTTCAGAATCTCGCGGGGATTCTGTTCCACCCACCCCGGTTGTGGAAAATACTGGGGAAATTCTTTCTGAGACAGGGCAACAACCGCCCCGTGACGATCGAATACAATTGCCCGCGAACTGGTCGTCCCCTGATCAAGCGCCAAAATGTACTGTTCCATCATTTTCCCCCCCCCGAACCTGCTAGAAGAAACTCGTTTTCGTCGCACCCTCATTCACCACACTTTCGTTCCAATGGGATGTGCTTATGTATATTCTCTGAAAGGTCATTGCCCAACTCAATATTTTTACTGGAGGTATTTGTAAACCGCTTTTACAAAACATGTGATAGGATCAAATTTCTCTGAAGTCAAGACAAATCACTGTGCGCACTATGCGCCTCAGCACAGCATCTCTTTGCAGGATTTACCGTACCATAATGAATAACGAACAAAAGGGCGACGGGGAATTTCCCCGCCGCCCCTTCTGGCATCAACGGCACGCCCTTTATTCCATTCTCAACTGCGCCGGAACAGGCCTGTCCGCGCACTGCCTACTTCTTGCATCTATCCAGATCTTCCGGCATCGGGGGCGTGCAGTACTTCGCCGGAATCACCACGACCTCCCCGGCATTCGACATCTCGTCATACCACACATTGGGATGGGTATACACTGTGGCATAGTGATCCATCACCGCCTGGTGATCGCAGGCCCTCATGGTCAGCGGTCCCACGATTGAGTTCCACACATCGCCTTCCCATATTTTGATAATCTTGTCCGGTTTTGTGCTTCCCGCCCTCTTGACCACATCCATCAGCCAGTAGGTCTGAGACAGCGTGGCGCCGATGGTGCCACTGTTCCATTTGTACAGAGGGGTGTCGTAAGGCTTGGTCCACTTATTCTTCCACTGATCGTTCCATTTCTTCAGCCACAGGGCCTTTTCAGGCGTATCGGGGGCACACAGAAACTGGTTCACATGAATAAGTCCCTTTGTGCCTTCGGGACCGACGCCCGCCAGCGAATTAGGCTCATCCATAAAGAGGTTCACAAAGGGAAGTTTCATTCCCAGATCGCGGGACTGTTTGAGCAGATTGCCTGAATCGGGAAGCCAGTCGGCAGTATAGACGACTTCGGCGCCGGAACCCATGATCTTGGTAATGTAGGGGGCGAAATCCTTCAGGAAGAGCGGATGATATTCCTGACCCACAATCTCGACATCCGGGGCGTACCTCTTCAGACCCTTTATGAATCCCTCCGCCATGTCATGACCGAAGAGATAATCCTGACAGAGAATGTAATACTTCTTCTCGGGCCGCGTGGAGCAGTAATAGGCAGCGGCAAGTCCGTGCATACTGGTGTTCAGCATGGTCCTGAAGGTGTATCGGTTGAAATTCTTGCCGTCCATGAGTCCATCGGAAAGCGCCAGAACATTCACGAAGATTCTTTTATATTTCTTGGCCACATTCTGGATAATAAGGGCCAAGTGGCTGCCTGTGGTTCCCCAGAGGATGTCTACCTTTTCTTCCAGACAGAGCCGCTCGGCTATTTTCTTGCAGCTGGCCGGCTTCCCCTGGGTGTCGCCCTTGATTATTTCAAGTTGTTTCTTTTTGCCGTCCACAAGAATGCCGCCACGCTTGTTCATGTCGTAGGCGATCCAGGTACATACCAGCCAATAGATCTCGCCGTTTCCGGCGCCGGGTCCCGAAAAAATATTCATGAGTCCCAGCTTAATCGTATCTCCCGTGGGATTTTCAAAGGTGTTCGGATCGAAATCCGACATGTCGGACATCTCATGGATGTTAAATCCGGGGGTGGCAGCGCACACTTCCACTACCGACAGTCCCAGCGCCATCACACACAAAACCAGTGATGTCACAATGCCATTCATTAAAATTTTCTTCATAACTTCCCCTTTCTTCTGTTTCGATACCGCATCGTTTATGATTCGCGGCTCCCTTCACTCATCACTCACAGCGCAATCTCTGTGGGTGATTGCAATACTACCTTACGAAAGGGTTGAAATATATGCTCCTATGTGGGATTTTGCTCGTCTCTTTTACCTACGGAACACTCAGGATCGATCTTATTCCCGGTTAGGAAAACATCGCTGAGCGCACCTCTGTTACCCTGAGTTTCGTTACCTTCCCTGCACCGCACCGTTGCGGGCGCCCGTTAAAAATAAACAGAGACTTTACCGATAGTATCTGTTAGAAAAAAAACCTGATAGTATCTCTCAGAAAAATGAAACGAGGTTAGAGTTCAATGACTGCACAAAGAATCACCACCGCCATCAGCGCAGCCATACTGTTTGTAGTATGCCTCCTCTGTTCACTCGCCGGTCCGGCACTGGCCGGAGAACTGGGGTTAATCCCCATGGACCGGAAGATCTACGAATCATACCTGAAAAGGGAGGCCTTTCGAAAGCCGCTCGCGGTCCTTCCCGCACACTACGACTGGCGCACCTCCGACGCCGTGACGCCCGCAAGGGATCAGGGAAAATGCGGCTCCTGCTGGGCCTTCAGTGCAACCGGCGCCTTCGAATCGAAGATACTCATTGATTTCGGCATCGAGTACGACCTTGCGGAGCAGATGCTGGTCTCCTGTTACGGCCCCCCGAAGGCCTTCGGCTGCTGCGGAGGAGAATTGGATGCCGTCCGTTTTTATGAAACAGCCGCCCCTCGCGAAGAAAGCTGCTATCGTTACGGCGACGGCTGTTTTGCCGACATCCATCAGGACTGCCCCCCCACCACCGACATGGCTGCGCACTATGCCTGTCCCCCCGTCTGCTACCACGTGCAGGAGTTCTATACCCTTGAAAAGGATAATCCGGACAAGATAAAGCAGTCATTACTGGAAGACGGTCCCGGCCTGATGGCCTTCTTCGTCTATGAAGATTTTAAAACCTACTGGAAAGAGCCTGCCGGCGCCTCCCCCTGGCCGGACGGAGCGTACTCCCATGAATCGGGTGAAAACATCGGAGGACATGCCGTACTGGCAATCGGCTGGGACGATGCCACGGAAAGTTATCTCTGCAAAAACAGCTGGGGCGCCGAGGCCGGTCCTTTCGGCGACGGCACCTTCAAGATTCGGTACGATCAGATACTCTCCTTTGCCAATTTTACCATTGCTGAAGGGATCTGCGACTACTACACTATCGCCCTTACGCGCCAGAAAGCGAGATTTGCCACCATTCGCGATTGTATTGAAGAACGGGGTTCTTCAGTGGAACTTACAACCAGGGTTGTCACCTCCTTCCCCGAATATATCGCCGGCGGCTACATCCACACCGCCCTTGCATACTCTTCCCGGGACAGTTCAACCATCTATCAACCTGTCACCAACGGCAGCTCCTGCCGGTGGGATGAAAAAACAGGTGAGTTGATCCTTTACATTGCCTTAGAGTGGGAAGAGAGCACATGGGTCGATCTGGAATCGTGGATCATCGATGCGCAGGGTATCGAATCGGAGCATCAGCGGCTTCGCCTGTATCGTCCGGGAAGGCGAAACCAGCCTCACCGGCAAAGAGCTCTCCCTTAAAAGCACTTGAAACACCCATCAATCTATGTTACACACGTGAGGCGGTATACAGTTGATATTATTCCTGTCTCACGAACATTGCATACTCATTCGCCGAATGTCTTGTCGCATATACATGATTGAGGGATGTATAAATGGCGCACCTGTCTTTTGAATGCTGTGAGGCAGTGCCCGTCGGTATCTTTGTCGTTGATGCCGGCATGGGTATCACTTTTTTTAACTCTACAGCAGAAAGGATCACCGGATACTCGAGATCCGAGGCCCTCTCCTGCAAGTGCTTTGAGATCTTCCGGGCTGCTCGGTGCTTTGAGGAATGCCCGTTGAGAGCCGCTCTGGAAAAGAAGAATACCGTCCCTTTCAGAACAGGAAACACCATTCTGACAAAGGACAACAGGGAAATCCCGATAGAGATATCAGCATCGGTCCTCTCCGATGAGAACGGCAATGTTACCTGCGCCATCGAATGCTTCCAGGAACCGCTTCCCCTTGCCGACACGAACACGACGAAAAAAGAGGCCCCCAAAAATAGGGAGTCATTTGAAGCTGTTATCGGAACCGATTCAAAGATGCGTGATATTATCGACATTCTCACCGTTGCATCGAAAACGGACGCACATATACTTCTTACGGGCGAAACAGGCACGGGGAAAGACATTCTCGCTCGATCCATTCACCGTGCGAGTAACCGGCGAGAGGATCGATTCATCAAGGTGAATTGTGCGGCTATGCCGGGGGAATTGCTTGAATCGGAATTTTTCGGCTATAAAAAAGGCGCCTTTACCGACGCAAAAACCGATAAGCCGGGACGATTTCAACTGGCCGAAGGAGGAACAATTTTTCTTGATGAGATAGGCGAACTTCCCCTTGCCCTTCAGGCGAAACTTCTTCAGGTGGTCGACGAGAAAACCTTTTATCCCCTGGGCGCCTCAAAACCGCATATTGTGAACGTGCGCGTGATTTCATCAACCAACCGCAATCTTGCAGAAATGGTGGAAGAGGGCCTTTTCCGCGAAGATCTTTTCTACCGTCTGAACGTCATCAACATCGAACTACCGCCGATTAGGAACCGCCGTTCAGATATACCTATCCTGATAGATCATTTTCTCAGCGAATTCCGCCCTCATGACTGTGGAAAATCCTTCGCAGAGGCTCTCTCCGACAGGGCAAAAGAAATTCTTTTGCACTATAGCTATCCCGGGAATATACGAGAACTCAAGCACATCCTTGAACATGCCTGCATTATGAGTCAGGGAAAGCCCATAACAGCCGCAATGCTCCCTCCGCACCTTGCCGTCGGCACATTGTCGAAGCAGTCCGGCATCGACGGTCCTGCTGCAGTAGAGGATCTCACGGTCCCCGATGCTGAAGAACGGGACCACATTCTTGATACCCTCCGCTGCCACAAATGGAACAGGCAGAAAGCGGCAACAGCGCTTTCCATCGATCGCACAACCCTGTGGCGAAAGATGAAACGCCTGAAGCTCCTGGAATGACTTATGCGGTGCAACATGTTGCAACGTTGCAGCATAACGGTGCAACATGCCAACACATTAAAGTCACTGCATATTGGCCGTCCAACCGCTCTATTTCTCGTTTGAAATGCACCATAACCGATCACACGTCACCTCACATCCCCACCTTCAAGTCATAACCGGTTACTATAACTATGATTATTATTATGGCACGGTCATTGCTGCTTTATGATATCGGAGAGCAGGAGGATGGTTATGCACGTGATAGTATGCACACTCAATAGCAGAATTGCTCCCAAGTATTATGACGCAGCGCAACTGCTTTCCCTCGTCATAAAAGAAGGGGTGATCGCCTATCGCAAGGTGATCGCCGTAGATGCGCTCGACCCTGATGAGTTGTGCGCGCTGGTGATCCACTTGAAGACCGACGTGGTAATCTGCGGAGGAATTCGACAGGATTACCAACGCAAACTGGCCGGATCATCGGTGCAGCTCATCTATAATGTCATTGGAAATACTGACGATGTGGTAAAGCGCTTTGTGGAGGGAACACTCCGCACAGGCGATATTGTGACATAACAATTACACAAGAGGGAGGATATCATCATGAAAAGAAGGGATTTTTTGAAAGGAATCGCCGCCACGGGAGCGGGCATTGCTGTTTCAGGCGGAGTGGGAGCGTTAACAACGGCCCACGCGCGAAAAAAGGAAGATTTTGGAGAAGTTAAAAGTGTTAAAGTATACTGCGTCTCCGAGACAAGCTGGTTTGACAACGCCACGCTCGGCAAAGACATAAAGGCCGCCGGCGGCATAAATACAAACCAGTATGATGTCACCTACAACATTGAAAATCTTGGTGGGTATTCCGCCGTAATCGAAGTGGAGGCCCTTGACGGGAAGAAAACCAAGTATCTTCTGGATACCGGCTGGAGCAACGACTGGATGGATTATGTCTTTGAAAAATCAGGCGTTGACAAAATGCTCAAAAACAAAGAAATCGATACAATGATCATTTCCCATGATCACATAGACCACTATTTCGGCCTTGAAAGCACACTGAAGCATCAGCCTGACATTAAAATTTACTTCCCCGGCACCTCAATGAAAAAAAGTTTCGAGCTGCTCAAGGGCGCCGACTTTTCGGCAACGCCTGGCTGTCCGAAAAATACGGTTCCTCACACCGGTGAATTAATTGTGACCGAAACCAACAAGCTTTACAAACTGCAGGAAGGCGCCGCCGTCGTGTTCTTTGACTGCCCGGCGACGCTCCAGGTTCGCGGCGAAAACGTCATGTACTTCAAGCTCAAGGACAAAGGCTATGTTACGGTAACCGGCTGCTGTCACCCCGGCATTCTCACGTTGATCAATTACGCCCGCAGAAACTTCAAGGACGGCAACAATAATTACGGCTGTTACGGCGGTCTGCACATTTCGGTCTTTGAGAACTGGGATCCGAAATTTGATGATATCATCAAAGGTATGAAAACGTACAATATGACCAAAATCGGCTGTAATCACTGCACCGGTTGGATCTGGGCGGAAAAAGCCGCCGCAGCGGGGCTTCCCATCGTCCACGGCACCAACAAGAATCTTTCGTATAAGAAAGTGGGTTCACTTTCCAGGGCCAAGACTTCCAATGTGTATCTGGGAAACGGAGACGAAATGGTATTCTAAGAAAGGGTGAGCGGATAACAGTCAATATGAGGTAACAACTATCCATAAAGGGGTCGCACGCACCCGGGGAGCATCTCTCCCGGGTATCGACCCCTTTATTTCATCAACATCACACACAAGGGGGGTTATTTATGGGCAACAATCAATCCAATGAAAACTGGCTCGTCACACGGCAGTTGCAACCTCGATGGTCCATCGGTCTTTCCGGCATCGTCAATTTGATCGTACTTATTATAGGCGTGTTTGCCATATGGTGGATCTTCTTTGCCGATGCGGGACCGTGTAAACTTTATACGCCTCTTTTAGGTTTCTCTTTAGTCATATGGACGCTGCTTATACTGCTCTGGCAGACAGAACTTTTCGATTACTGGCCCTTCTCTCGGACTTATCTGCAGAACACCAGTCCGCTGGCCAAGGGCGCAACAATGACCATACTGATGATTGTCATCTACCTCATACTTGTTATCGGATGTGTGTTCCTGGTGATGGGGAAACTGGGCATTACCTATTTTAACTGGAACAGCCTGATGGCCTATGGCGAGCTGGGGCAGGACGCGCTCTCCACCAGGGAAACAGCTTCCTGGGCAATGCTTTCCCTGTCCGTTCCCTTCTTTTTATTGAGCGTCTGGTTCATGTTCGGCATCGGAAGGGACCTTTTCCCCGAACTGAAACAACCGAAGCTTGGAATTGCCATGTGGGCGATTATCGCCGTTTTCGGCATCTATTTTTTCTTCATTTTCTTTCACCCGCACATCGGCTCCATGTTTTATCCGAAGCAGGTGTATACTGCAATCCCACCCTGGTGGGAGAGCATCGCCCACACAAACAGCGCCGAATACAGTCTGGGTATTCTTTTCTGTTCCGTTGTGGCAACGTTTCTCGCCTTTCATCTGTGGGATGGCTGGCCTTTCCTCTATGTAAAAAAACAACCATGGCGCTTTATCGTTTTTGCCATACTCACTCTTGTGCTCGGCTATATCCTCTTTCGTGTTCAGCTCTTTGTCTTTGACTATCTATGGGATGAAGCATATATAGGCGGCCAGAACGATGCCAATTTCGGGTGGCGTTATGGCCACACGGTGACAATGGCGAATTTTATCCTTGTAATTGCTTTGATTCAGAACATATACTTCGGGCAGGCCTATGAAAAATTAAATGTGATCGTACGGTCCGTCATCAAGACTGTCGTTGCCATCGTGGGAGGCCTTCTTTTCGCATGGGTCTATTATGCATGGGGACCGGCGCTTCTCGGCGTCTGCGAGGGAGTGTCCCATCCCTCGGAAAATGCCGCCGCCTTTTTAATCATGGTCATTAACCTGATCATGATACAGGATTATTTTATGGATGGCTGGCCGGGCTATCGACTAAAAAAATAACCGATAAGAAGAAAAACATGACTATAACAGAGCATACCGATCCTGTCGCCGTCGCTGAATCACTTATGCTTGAATTATTCCAGTATGTGTTTCAGAATGATGAAGCGCGGCGACATTTTGGTTTTTCCCAAATATCTCAAACGCTTGATTCAACTGGACTGCCACAGTGGTACCTCTGGTTTTCCGACAAAAGGGGCGCCTATTCCCTGACAATTGTCGAGGGACATACGTTGGCCGACAGTTTCCACTCGGCGGCTCCCGGTTCAGACGCCCCTTTTGTTGAAAGCAGAATTCTCCTCCGTTACTTCCCGGCCATCGAAGAAAACGACTTCGATACACTTTCCTGCGTCGAACAGCTGTTCAGAATCAGCCTCAATTGCGACACAACCGGCACGCCCTCTTTCGAAGGAGGCCGCGCCATGCATCCCAGTTTCTTTGTCGCCGGGCATATGGACATCATCATCGATTCGTCGAGAAGGGATGTCGCGTTTTATTGCGTCGCACCCGACAGATGGCGCGATTATCGTATCGACGGCCTGGTTATGACCGATAAAACGGGCACACCCCAGCAGGTTCTCTCGCCCGGAGATATTGACCGCGATTTTCCAGGATGGGCACTGACTTCCTTCTTTTTTGACAAAATAATTTCGGCATTCTGTTGTATGACCGCACAGGCGCCCCGCATCGCGGGCATTGCGATAAAGCGTTCCCGTCATTATGAGATCGACGGGGCGAACCACATCACCGTCGTCGACGACGATACCATTATGGAAAGAATTTTAGGGGTAGCTTTTTTCGACACTGACGATGGACAGGCTGCAAGAAAGAGGGCAGCATCTTTTACCGAGAGACTCGATTCGAGGGATTATGGACTTATCGGCATATGGGAACAACCCGGCGAAATTCCCGTCGAATGGTGCAATCCGGCATGGTGGACAATCAGGGACAGACATTTTCATGCCGATTCGGACCGCCTGTGTTCCTGTTATCATGATCATTAGAAAGAAGTGAAAGGACGGCGCGTTACATGATCGACAAATCACGTCGAAGCTTTTTTAACGACTATTTTGTAAAAACCGCGATCAAATGCATTTTCGAAGGCCGTGAAGCTTATGAAAACACGAAAAACGATCTGGACTACTTTGATTCTTTCGAGTCGGCCTATCCTCTCATATCGGAAAGCTATTCCTTTCTTGAGGACGAAGCACAGAGGCTTGGAATCGACGTCACGGGCATGACAAAACTGGAGATTGTCAAAGAAATTTACCGAAAAGACAATAAACGTTCTTCGCGAACCTAACAAAAGAAATTCTTCGGCGCAGGAATCATCGTTTATAAAAAATTTACATGAATATTTACGCATCCCTTCGCACCAAGCTGTTCATGGTCCTTCTTATTGCAGGCAGCATCGGCACATACTTCTACATAAACGCGGCACAAAGCCTCATGAGCGGCTTCAGGCCAGTGCGGCACTGATCGCCACAGCATAGACGCCGACGCGATCGTGAACATCGTCGACGCATCGGACACTGACAATCCGGAATACAGGGGTACTCTCGAAAATCTGTGCGCACTGCGCCGCATGAATCCAGACATTGCCTTTCTTTATATAATGAGACAAGAGGGTGAAAAGATCTTCTTCGTCATCGACTCTGACGAAACGGATGACCAGGCCCTTCCCGGAAAAGAATATACCGCCGTTCCCCCCAATCTCATACGGGGATTCACGGGTGTGACCGTCGACAACAAAATAAATACCGACGAATGGGGATCTTTTCTCTCGGGCTATGCCCCGATAAAAAACGGCATGGGACAATATCTGGTGGGTATCGACATGCGGGCGGACAACGTCAGAAACAAATACAGACACCTGAGGATCTCCGGATTTTCGTCACTTATCGCCTCGATTATTCTGGCCTTCGTGCTTGCCCGAATCATGGCAGGCAGATTCATGATCCCCGTCAGCCTTGCTATCTCGCGGTGCAGATCTATTGTCGAGGGACATCTTGATGAGCAAATCGAACTGCGCACCCACGACGAATTCGATCAATTGATCGATGCCTTTAACACCATGTCGGCTGCGCTTTTCAAGTCGCAAACGCAGACGCAGGAGGCGTTCACTTCCCTTAGCCGTGCGAAGAACGAACTGGAAATACGGGTCAGGCAGCGAACGGCGGATCTCAATGAGGTCAATGATACGCTGAGCCGGGAGATCGCCGAACGCATCTCCACACAGAAGGAGCTGCAGGAAGCGGCCGCTAGGGATCCCCTGACCCGCCTGATGAACCGTCGCGCCATACAGGAGCGGATCGAACACGAAGTCTTCCGGAACCGAAGGATTCAGACGCCCTTTACCCTGGTAATGGTTGACCTGGACCACTTCAAGGCAGTCAATGATACCGAAGGGCACGATGCAGGGGACAGCATTATGATTGAAACGGCGGTGCGGATGAAAAGCATGCTGCGCGGGCAGGATTCTGTGGCACGGTGGGGCGGCGAGGAGTTTGTAATATTGCTGCCGGACACGAATCTTCAGGGCGCCACGATAGTAGCCGAAAAAATCCGAAGGCGCATTGCCGACAGTCCGTATTTTTTTTCAGGAAAGAAAATCGGTGTGACCGCAAGCCTCGGCGTGGCTGAATTCATTGGAGATCCGGATACGGAACGGCTTGTCGCCGCAGCCGACAAGGCGCTCTATCTGGCGAAGCACCGAGGGCGCAACCGGGTGGAAACCTCATAGTCCTGTGTTCGTTCCTCCGGGGAAGAGTTTTGTAAAACGTCGATTCAACCGGAAGCCGGCACCGACTCGAGAACCCTTATGCGGGTTCTGTGAAACTCCCTTCCACCATCACGCATGAGCCAACCTTTCATCAAAAGGGCCCTTGACAACGCAACAGGTGCCATGCCTCATCCGGCACGATCGCGCAGGGACCTTTTGTATACGATCATCACAGCGACAACCTTTGAGTCAGCAATGCCCGGATCACTTTCGGATTGGCTTTGCCGCCGGAGGCCTGCATGATCTGGCCGATTAAAAAGCCCAGGGCTTTCCCCTGGCCGTTTTTAAAATCCGCCACCGCCGACGCCTGCACGGAAAGCACCTGGTCAATCATCGATTCCAGCGCGCCCGTGTCGGACACCTGACCCAACCCCTTTGCTTTCACGATGTCCTGCGGGGCATCGCTGGAGTCAAACATGCACGAAAGCACATCACGCGCCGCATTGGCGTTGATTTCGTCTTTTGTCAGCATTTCCAGAAGTGCGGCCAGCCTTTCCGGCGTCACGGGCGTACGGGAAAGATCCTGGCGACGTTCACGCAGGGCGGGTAAAAGCTGGGTGGTCAGCCAGTGCATGGCGGCTCTGTTCTGGGCACCCGCGCGAATCAACTCTTCAAAATAGCCGGCCGTTTCCGGATCGGAGCTCAAATAGGTCGCCTCTTCGGGCGACAGGCCATACTGTCTGACAAATCGTTCAGCGCGCACTGCGGGCATTTCCGGAAGACGTGCTCGCAATGTTTCAACTTCTTCGGGTGAAAGCTCGATGACCGGCACACAGGGATCGGGGACACAGGGACCCTCAAACTTCTGCCGCATCGGCAGCGTGACTTTCTTATCCGGATCCCACAACCGGGTGTGCAGCACCACGGATTCACCGGCCCGCACGACGGCGCTCTGACGGCTGAGTTCATAGGCGATGGCATCCCCCACGTGCCGGACGGAATTCATATTCTTGACTTCCACCTTGGTGTTCATGCGGTCATCACCTTTGGGACGGATGGAGATGTTCGCATCGGCGCGCATCGTACCGTTTTCCATGCTGCACTCCGACGACCCCACATAGCGCACCTGCGTGCGCAGGGCCTTGAGAAACTCCATTGCATGGTGAGGCGTCCGGAAATCCGGTTCGGTGACGATTTCCACAAGCGGCACGCCGGCACGGTTGAAATCCACCAGACTGATCGGCGTTCGTCCTTCCATTTCGTGCACCAGTTTGGCGACATCTTCTTCCATGTGGATATGATGGATGCGCAACCTTTTGGGTGAGCCGTCTTCATCGGTAATGTCAACCCAGCCGCCGCGGGCCAGAGGCAGATGCGCCTGTGAAAGCTGATATCCCTTGGGCAGATCCGGATAATAATATACCTTCTGATCAAAGGCACTTTTCGGCTGGAGTTCCGCATTGAGACCCAGGCATAAAAGTGCCGCCTTTTCGAGCGCGGCGCCGCTCAAACGAGGCGCGGTGCCGGGATACCACAAACAGACCGGACAGGTGTTGATGTTCGGGTCATCGCCGGGATTATTGGGACAATCGCAAAAGAGCTTAGTGGCACAGTTGAGTTCGACATGAATTTCCAATCCAATGACCGCTTCAAATTCCATCACTATTTACCTCCCCTGCGCTTCTGAAAAAGATAGTCTCCCAGGGCGATCAGCTGCGCGTCCGCCTGCAGCGCACCCACAAGCTGCAGTCCCGGCCGGCCGGCGGCGGAGGGCGGGACCGTCATAGCCGGCCAGCCCGTGATGTTGGCATGCGCCGTGTGAGTAAATTGTTCGTAAAAGCCGTCCAGCGTTTCCGACGTATCGGTCGGGACTGCCTTTTGCACCGGAAAAACCAGTGCATCGGCCTGTGTTTCCAGACGTCGGGCATCCTTCACCAGGCGTGAACGGATGCGGCATGCGTGTTCGTACGCATCATAGCGCTCAAACTGAAAATAGGCACCCTGCATCAGGTAACTTTTTACAAGGATCCCAAAAGACGCGCCGCGGGATTGCAGATACATCTCGTTCCAGTTTTTGGCGCCCGGTACGCGTTTTCCGAAGCGCACGGAATCATACCGTCCGACCGCGGATGAGGCCTCAACAGAACCGACAACCTTATGCACAACCAGACACAGGGCATAGTCCGGCCAGGAAAAAAATTTGACGCTGAAGCCCGTCTGCGTGAGTTCATCCACCTCCTCATCGAAGGCGTTCCGTTCGGACGCGGAAAGTGCGGACAGAGATTCTTCGATGATGCCCACCGTCATTTTTTTCGGTTGCAGATCCTCCAACGCATCATCGGAAAAATCGAGATCAGGCTGAGAAAAATCACGGTCCTCAGCCCCGGCGATGCCTTTGATCACTGCACGGATATCACCAGGCGTCTTTGCCAGAATCCCGCAGACTTCCATCGATGGAATCAAGCCGGCAACCCCCAGGCGGGGAATCAGGCCCCAGGACGGTTTGAAACCCCAAAGCCCGGCACGACCTGCGGCCAGGCGCGCCTCTCCTGCCAGATCCAGCATGATCTCCGCGTCCGCCTCTTTTTGTTCAACGGCCCTGCCGGCGCCGCTGCTTCCATTGATGCCGAAGCCGAATTCACTTGTGTGCGTCAAGCCCGATATCACCGCGCCGTTTTGCTTCAGCCGTTCCACAACGGCGGCATCTTCCAGGGCTTTAAAACCTTCCAGCGCCTCTGAACCCGCCTCCATGGGCCAGCCTGCAACGGCGATGCTGGATTGAAGGGCGATTTTCATTCCTGCAAGCAGACCGTCAGCACCTTCAGAAATGCTCGGATTGCGATAGGAAAAAATATTGTTCATAGATGATCCTTTATTCCAGAATACTGGCAACTTTAAAATAATTTCCTTTGACCGCCGGGGCGTTTTTCAGCAGAACACCTGTTTCAGCCATACCCGAGCGTTTTGCGGTGAGCCCGGGCCGCGTACGGTGAGCCGCGGGCAACACCGAACGAATCGGTTCATCACTTCCCGCCCTGTCGCAGACAATCTCCGTCAGTGCCTGTGCCTGCGAGAGAACCGCTTCTATAATCGTCCGCTCGTCAGCCGCGATACCGATGCGCGACACCCAGGACAGACGATCCAGCAAATTTTCTTTTTCCGCGGTACCGGGAAGCACCTCCCTGCCGCCTAAATTCAAAAGTCCCAGTTCAGCCAACTGTTCCCGTTTGACCAGGGACGGCGCCCCGGTGAGCGGGCAACCGGCGGACCGGTTTTTCGGAAAGGCAATGACCTCGCGGATGGACTGCGTTTTGAGAATCATCGACACTACACGGTCCATGCCCAGAGCGAGTCCCCCGTGGGGCGGCGCACCATAATCAAAGGCCCTCAGGAAGAAGCCGAATTTCTCCCGCATGTCCTTTTCGGTAAGCCCCAGTGCCGTGAAGATTTTACGCTGGAGGTCGCGGTTGCTGATACGAATGCTGCCGCCGCCCAGCTCCTCTCCGTTCATCACCAGGTCGTAGGCACGGGAACGCAGGCTGAGCAGTTCTTCTACATTTTTCGGGTCAAAATCCGTCCGGTCCGGCGCCGTGAAGGGATGGTGGCTTGATGTAACGGCGCCTTCCTCGGTCGCTTCAAACAGGGGAAACTCTGTAATCCAGACCGGATAAAAACTGTCTTCGGGAATGATGCCCAGACGATGCGCCAGATGCAGACGCAGCTGCCCCAACGCGGAGGTGACGGTAGCGTAGGATGGATCGGCCACCATAATCAGCACATCGCCGTCTTCCACGTCAAAACGCTCCTTCAGCCGGGCCAGTTCCGCTTCGCTGAAAAACCGGACAATATTGGATTCCAGCTTTCCGCCTTCGGCCCGCATCCAGGTCATACCCTTGGCGCCGAAGGACGGTGCAATTTCTCTGGCGTATTCATTTTGCAGCACATTTTTGCTTAACTGTTCGGATCGGCCCTTGATGTTGATGCCCTTGATGCAACCGCCGCGCTTCAGTATCTGTTGGAAAATTGAATATTTCGTGTCGGTAAACACATCGGTGACGTCCACAAAACGGAGGTCGAATCGCAAATCGGGACGGTCCGAACCGGTGGCGTCCATCGCGTCGGCGTAGGTCATACGCGGGAAAGGCCGGGGAAGCTCGATGCCGCCCAGGGCGAACATCTGAACCGTCAGCTCCTCGATCAGCTCATAGAGAAATTCCTCGTCAATAAAAGATGCTTCCAGATCGAGCTGCGTGAATTCCGGCTGACGGTTGGGACGCAAATCCTCGTCGCGGAAACAGCGCGCCAGCTGAAAATAACGCTCCAGACCACCGATCATCAGCAGCTGCTTGAACAGCTGCGGCGACTGGGGCAGGGCGTAGAAGCTGCCCTGATGCACGCGGCTTGGTACCAGATAGTCGCGGGCGCCTTCGGGAGTGCTCATCGTAAGGACTGGCGTTTCCACCTCCACAAAGCCCTGCTCATCGAGAAACCGGCGAACATGCTGGAAAATCTTGTGCCGCAACCGCAGGTTGTTTTGCATGACCGGGCGGCGGATGTCGAGGTAGCGGTACTGCAAGCGCAGATCTTCCGAGACGTACTCTGTGCCTGATGCTTCGGCGCCCGCTACCATGGCCTTGTCGGATATCGTAAAGGGCAAAGGATCGGAATCGGCCAGCACAGTTAAATTCTGTGCAATGACTTCAACATCTCCGGTTTCTATATGGGGGTTTTCCGTCCCGGCGCGCCGTTTTGTGACCTCGCCTTCGACGGTGACGCAATACTCCGCCCGCAGTGCCGAGGCCGCCTCGCACACATCCCCGGGGGCAATCTCCGGATTAAAGACAATCTGCACAATGCCGCTGCGATCACGCAGATGAATGAAGATAAGACCGCCGTGATCGCGGTAGGCATCCACCCATCCGCACAGTTGCACGTTGTGACCAATTCTTTGAGCCGAAATGGTACCGCAAAAATTCCTCCCGGAAAAACTCATGAAATATATATCCTTTCTGCTGGAATCGCGTGACGCACACCCGCTCCCGGTCGCAGAAGACGGAGATCTCTGTGCGCCGGCGTTGCATTTAACGGCGTGAGTACTTTTTTTCTTTTACCTCCCCCATCTCCGGGATCATAGTCCGGGACAGCATAATGCGAAGGCCTTCCATTGTCAAGGTCGCAGGACCTTTGAAAAAAGAATCATAGCGGTATCGTGCCGGGCTGCCCGTTCCTCCGTGTCTCGAGTCCGGTCATCAGGAACAGTGTGCCGTCCACTGATCCATTTCGCGGAAAAAAGAGCCTGCATCCCTGTAGTGAACGGCCTTCCAACCTTTCTGTCGTGCCCGTTCGACATGCCCGGGGTGATCATCGACAAACACTATCCTTTCAGCAGGTCGCTTGATCCGGGCTGCAATGTCGTCAAACAATGATGCATCGCGCTTGCCCTTCCCGATATGGTAGCTGTTGAACACATAGTCGAAGAACTTGAAGAAATCATAGGCGGCATTAAGCTCATCGAGCATATCGATCTGGTCACTCAAAATTCCCACAATCAGGTTGCACCCCCTGAGCCGCTTCACGTAATCGATCATCCAGTCTCGTACCACAAAACGCGAAAAAATCTCCTGCCGCAGGGCGGCTTCGTCACCGGAAATGCCCGTTTTCCTCTTGAGGACCCGCCAGAATTTTTTTTCAGAACCGACACCGGTGAGATAACCCGTCTCATAGGCCGTATCGGCTGCCGCTTCCACAAGCCAATCGCCGTCCAGTCCCTGTGCGCGGGCGATCGCCGTAAAGCCGTTCTTCCACCCCTCTTCCGCCAGCACCCCTCCGAAATCGAACATCACCACATCAATTGTTTCAGTCTTTCCCATCAGTTTTCTCTGTCCTTTCTCCCCTGTCATGCCGGTCACTGGTTGCCTGACCTTTTCCCTTTTACCCCCATAATGACCTTGACACAAAATTTTTCTCTTCATATACTGCGGGAAAAAGCAAGTAAATCATTATCACTTCAGACAAAACCTGCTACCGGCAGACGTTACAAAGCAATAAGGGGGGCGTTTGTCATGACACGTACCGTGGTCAATGTATTTTTCATTTCTGTGGTTTGCCTTTTTTGTCCGCTTTTTCTGATACAGAATACCGCCCTTTCCTGCGCTGTCACTGCACAGTCTGTTCCTTACGGCGTCAATTCATCGGGCGAAACCGTCACCACCGACGCCTGTCTCGACAACTATCCCGGCCTGAACTTTTCGCAGGCGGAATTGTATATCCTGCGTCATCAGCTCGATTATCTCCGCTATAATTATAACGCCTATCGATCAACCATGTTTCAACATTTCGAAATGTTTCAGGACACCTCGCCCTACAGCGACAGGGTGCGGCTGGAATCCCTGGGACCTCTCTATTCCGAGGACTACGAAAATGTTATTGCCTTTCAGGAACTTGTAAACAATCCCTCCGCAGCGGCCCTTATCAGGGAAGGGAAGGAAAGGGTCAACCTCCGTGCAATGGGTGAAATGGGGGGCAGCGCCCTGGCGGACACATTTCTGGATAAATTTCTCGAATGGACAGACTGGAGCAGTGCCTCTTTCATCCTGATGCCGCTGGAAAAATTTCAGCAGAACGCCCAGTTTCTGGCAACGGCGACCCTCGACGGCCTGAACGGCATGATGGACAATTTTTATAGAGGGGCGGCCGAACTGTATCTGTTTAAGGCGTGGGAATCCTCTCAGGGTGATGAAATTTATAATCCTTACAACACGCTGGAAGAGAATGCCGATCAGACCGCCCGCGTGATCAACGGCCTGTCGAGCGTCATTGACATGATCGAAACGGCCGACGGCCAGTCTCCCTTCAGTTACCGCGCGTCGTCAAGTGAAAACCGGGCGGCCTGGGCGGCGCTGGAAACGGCCCTGAGCAATCAGAAAGGGCTTCTGGATGCCCTGGACAGCAAGGCGCAGACCACGCGGGGAGAATACGGCCTCGGCTCCGCAACAGTTACGGCATGGCTTGAAAACGCCTTAAAAACCGCTGGAATGATCCCCTATGAATATGCGGGAGACGTCAATGGTGACGGAGTCGATGATTATCTTGTCCATGCCATTCTGCTGGCCTGGAAGATGGAGATTGATTCGCTGCGCGGGACACTCGACCTGCAGCGCGAGCTGATTGACGAGTACACCGTTCCGGAAATGGAACTTTTGTTATTCATCGATCCGAATCCCGATTCGGAAATTGATCGATATCCCGTGAGCGATCACGGAAACCTTCCGGCATACACCCCCTCAATGCCTGAGACACCGGACTGGACCGTCGGCCCTGCGGGCTGTGATTTCACCACCATACAGGCGGCCGTTGATGCAGCCTCTCCCGGAGATTCGATTCTTGTCCTCCCCGGAAACGGCGGCGCATACTATGAAGAATCCGTCACCATCGACAAGGAAGGAATCATCCTCTACGGGAGAGCCGAGGATCGCCCCTTCATCGGGAAACCCGACGGGCTTCCTCCCCTTGCATACGGAGTGAAAATAGCTGCGGACAATGTGCAGGTGTTGAATCTGGTGATTCAACGGGTAGGCCGCGGCATCAGCGTGGAAGGCAAAAGCGCTGTTGTCGCCGGCAACCACATTCAGTGGGTCGTCTACGGCCTGCTTCTAAAAGAATGTCACCGCAGCCTCTTCGCGGGAAACCTCGTTGCCGATGCCGTGGGACGTGCAATCCGGGTCGAACGGGGCGCCGGCAATGCCATTTACTACAATTCATTCAATCTCAAATCCGACGTTGCCGATACGGCCTGCGCTTACAGCAGCGGTGCCAACACCTGGGACGACGGTGTTGATAGGGGCAACTTCTGGAGCGATTACGACGGATCGGGGATCTATCCCATCGCAGACGGACGGGAAAAAGACGACCGTGTGTATGGTGCTGAGTCCGTGACGCCCGGCGCCGCATTGACGGCCAAAGCACTTGTCAGCGGGGTGATGGGGGATGATGCGGTCGCAGTGGATTTCTATTTCGGCGACCCGGACAACGGGGGAATTCTGCTGAACACCTCGCCGGTCCAGGCCGAGATTCGGGGCAACTATGCCGTTGCCGTGTACGAGTGGGACACTGCAGGGTTTCTCGGCACACAGGATATTCACGTCCGCATACACGGTGCAGGCGACGGCGTTGCGGAAAAAGTCAGAGTCTTTCCCTCCGGTCTGTGGTCGAGCTCGGCGGCCGCTCTTTTCGTAACCGGGGTGCATCTGGAACCCGGGGACGACCTGACCCTTTTCAACGCCATACACTGGATTGATTCACCTTACGAAAGTCCGGAAATCACGGTTCCGGACGGTGCATCCCTTTCCCTATCGGGTGTAATTTTTTCCTTACTGGAAAATCTCACCGTTTCAGTTGCCGCCGAAGGAGCCTTCTTCTCCCACAATGACGTGAACTGGAATACGGATCTCGATCTCTTTTACAGAGGCGAACGCCTTCTGGAGGAAGGCTTTGCGCCGGTTGTCTCGAATACTTCCTTGAATCTGGAGCACAACGTTATCAATCTCAGGGGCTGCGGGAACATAGATTGGCAGGACAGGGACTTTGACGGATATGAAATAACGCTTTCGGATCTCACAGACCTTAGAATGGAAAACGTGACGGCCGATGCCGTAACGATTACAGACTGCACTTTCGGCGTCTCCGCTCCCGGAACGATCACGAACGCTCAGATTCCGCTCATTACCCTGCGTAACTGCGATTCTTTCCATATTACAGACAGTGCCTTCAGTGGCAATGGGCGCATTGTCCTGGAACAGAGCATCGATAATCTTCAAATCAGCGGAAATACCTTCACTGATATCGAGGGATACGCCATCAGTGGAACAGCCGTGACCGCCGGCAACCTTGTCGTGGAATCGAATACCTTCGATAATTGTTTCGGCTGCCTCTCTCTGTCCCTGGAAAGCGACACGACCGGAATCAATGTCCGGGAAAACGACATTACCGGCCTTGCCACGGCGGGCTACGCCGGGGTCTATCTGAACGCCTCCACTCTTTTGAACAATACGGATCTGACTATCACAGGCAACAGCTTTGTCAACAGTAGTGCGCACACTGTCAAGGCAGTCCATCTCGTCAACCTCGACGGAGGGACAGTCAAAGATAACATCTTTACCTATGTCGATTACGGGCTCTATCTTCAGGGGTGCCGCAATATCACCGCCACGGTGAACCGTTTTCTGGAAGGCAGCGACGGATACGACAGCTCAGGTTCAACAAACAACCGGTGGTATGAAAACCGTCTGGGCAACTACTGGAGCGGGTTTCGCTGTGAAACACCCAATGAGGCAAACCTTCAGGTATTTTCCTGCCCCTATGTCAATGGATTCGGGGTCAACGATCCCTACCCGCTCATCCGCGACAGGTTGATCGAATCGGCGGTTGCCGTGCCGACAACGGGAAGGACGGAAGAGACATCATCGGGGATATCATGGCCCAACCCGCGTTTTGAGATTCAGCACGACGGAAACGTAGTGCTGGATCGCCTTACCGGCCTGATGTGGTGCGCTGAAGGAAACGCCATAGGCGATTTCTGTCCCGGGTTTGATACAGACGATGTTGAAGGGGACGGCAAAATCACATGGGCCGGGGCGCTCAATTTCATCAACTACGTGAACAGCGGCAACTGTGGCGAAATCTCGGCAGGGTATACCGACTGGCGCCTTCCTCACATGAACGAACTTGAGAGCCTGTGGAATACATCATCTCTGACCATAAAGGATTTTCTGGAGAACGCCGGTTTTTCCAATATGCAGTCGGGCAGGTACTGGTCTTCAACCACCGAGTATCCGGACGGATACGCCTATACTGTTGATTTTGCGACAGGAGAAATTATCAGTGAATACTGGCATAACTGCGCCTATCCTTTAATGGTGCGAGGCGGCGCCGAGGGTGGTCCGGATCCCGCATATCCCGCAAATATCGCGCAAACCGGACAGATCACCAGTCACATGAACGGAGACGACGGTGATCTGCAACGAGGGATTGCCTGGCCTTCCGACCGGTTTATCGACAACGGCGATGGAACAATAACGGATGTGCTTACCGGCCTGATGTGGTTTGCAGAAACCGGCAGGTCATACACCTGGCAGGAAATTCCGTCTGTCATGGAAGCGCTCAACAACGGTACATATCCATATGACAGTAACAAAGGATACTCGGACTGGCGGCTGCCCAGTGTCCAGGAGTTGCTCAGTCTCGATTGTTATTTCAATGTATATCCCGAAGGCTATCTGTATCCCAACGGCGGTATTCCCGATTCTGTCCTTTTGGATTATGTGTGGAGTGCCACGACCCGACCGGATGACACATCCAAAGCCTATGTCATGAATTTGGGGGACGGGCAGCTCATTTCCGAGAACAAACTGGACCCGCACCTCGCATTCATACGATTCATACCCGTCCGCGGCGGCCTGTATCGTCCCCCCGCCGCCCCGCGGCTTCACATGACCCCCGAGGCAATTGACTTCGGTAATGTGGCAATGCTGGACAGCCAAACGGAACTGTTGGAAGTGCGCAATGGCGGCATCAATTCTGCCGCGATTTTCTTGGTTTCACTGATCGGGGAGCATGCCGACAGCTTTTCCCTGCTCAGCGAGCCGATGCCTCACAGCCTGATTCCGGGAGGGGAAAGCGATACGATAGAAGTAGTGTTCAATCCGACGAGCCCCGGTGAAAAACAGGCCCGTCTGATTATCTATTCAAACGATCCGATTACCCTCTGGGACGAGATTCCCCTGAGGGGAACATCGACAGAGCATACCGTCTCCATCGGGTTCCAGGGTAACGGCAGTGGAGTCATCGAGGCCCATTCCCACTATGACAATCAGACATACAGTTTCTCTGAAAGCGGCACGCTCCAGGTCGTACCCGGCACCGATGTGACCTTTACGGCAACTCCTGCCGCAGGATCGCACTTTGACTGCTGGACGGGCCTTCCCGATGATGTGTCACACAGTACCCCCATAACCGTGCGTATCAGTGCGGATATGACAGTAACCGCCACGTTTGCGCTGGATACGTTCACGGTGCGCGGGAGCGCCGCCACAGCCGGCGGCGCCATCAGTCCCTCGGGATCGGTGACGGTAGATTACGGACAGGACCAGACCTTTACCTTTGCCGCCGATCCTCACTATTTTCTGTCAGACGTCCGTGTCGATGGGGCATCCGTTGGGACGCCGGACGCGTACACCTTCGAAAACATCAGCGGGGATCACAGTATAACCGCAGATTTTACGTTGATCCCCTACAGTGTCGCTGCAAGCGCCGGCAATGGCGGCGCCATATCTCCCTCGGGCACTCTGGAGATGAATGTTACTCAGGAGCAGATCTTTGCCATAACACCCGAACCCGGTTATGCCATCTCCGATCTGCTGGTCGATGGCGTGTCCCGGGGCGCCCTTTCCTCTTACACACTTTCAAACCCGGAAGGAAATCACACCATCGAGGCGGTCTTCGAAACAATCGAGTATGCCGTTTCAATTACCCACAGCGGTTATGGCGCCATAGACCCGGCAGGACCTCTGACCATGACGGTGGAGGATACAGAGACGCTTCTATTCACCCCTGACGCGCACTACTGGTATGTCCAGGATGTCCTTGTCAATGGACAATCCCAGGGGGCAAGTGATGTCTACGAGATCGCCGGCGTCACTGAAAACCTGAATATTCAGGTGATATTCGAAACGGACTGGCACAGGTTTGAAGCAACGGCAGGAGAAGGGGGAACGGTCTGGCCTATCGGTGAATATTACGTTGCGCCCGGTGGAACTCGACGCATTATTATTACCCCCGACGACGGCTATCTGATCGCCGATGTCGTGGTGGACGGCGTCTCTCTCGGGGCGATCGACCGCTATATTTTTACGAATGTGGAAGCGGGCCACTCAATCGAGGCCTCCTTTGTCGCCCATGACCCGTTGCCCCTCTCCCTTCCCAGGACCGGCGCCGATATTTCCTGGTATGAAGGCGACGACGGCGATCTGCAGGAAGGCATCGAATGGCCTGATCCCCGATTTACCGATAACGGCGATGGAACCATTACCGATAATCTGACGGGGCTTATCTGGCTTAAAGACAGCGCCGCACTGGGCGCACACAGCTGGGAAAATGCCCTGGCTGCCATCGAAACGCTCAACACCTCCCCCCGGAGCATCGCTCCAACCGGCTATGACGGAGATTATCCGGACTGGCGCATGCCCAATCAATTCGAGCTGCTCAGCCTCTTTGTGAACGCCGGGGAGGCAGATATATCTGAATGGCTCGCACGCGCCGGCTTTACCTGCGGGACCTCTCTCTGGTCATCCACGAACAGAGAAGACTATTATTATCACGGTGCCTTCTATGTGGAATCTTCAGCAAACGGGTTCATATATCACAGGGCAGATACAGACGACATCAAAGGGGTGCTGGTTATAAGGGGCACATCCACGGGACCGTTTACGGTTCCCAAAACCGGCCAGACAATATCCTATAGGCCGGGAGACGACGGGGATCTGCAGAAAGGGGCTGCCTGGCCTTCACCCCGTTTTGTCGACAATGGGGACGGTACAGTCACGGATCAACTGACGAACCGAATGTGGCTGAAGACAGCCAAGCCCTTACTGACCTACGAACCGCGAATGGGCGATGCCGACGGATGCGCAGACTGGGGAAACACACGTTTGTTTGTGGATAAACTGAACAATGGTGACTATTCCGAAAAGAAGGATCCCTTTGATGACTGGCATCTCCCAAATGTCTGGGAATTTTTAAGCCTCTTTGACGCGTCCCTTTCATTACCCGCCTTTGGCGGGAGCCGTCCCTTTACGGACATCGACACCGGCAATTCAGTGGGATCCGTCCTTCGCGACGACACGTACTGGACAGGAACCATTAGTCCGGTTGACAGCAGTCTCGGAGGGGTTTTGCTGACGATAATCGATGCCACAGTTTACTCATACGATCAGAGATACTATGACTGGAAGGAACTGGCAGGTGTGTCTCCTTTCGCAGCCGAGGCAACGGTCGTGCGCGACGCTTCGAAAGTGACCGTCCATGCCTCTGTTTCCGGAAACGGCAGTGTTTCCCCGTCGGGCGACATCAGGGTGGATATCGACGGGAGCCAGACCTTTACCATTGCCGCCAACAGGGGCCACGAAATCGCCGATGTCATCGTTGACGGTGTGTCCGTCGGAGCGGTGAATTCCTACACCTTCGAAAACCTTACGGAACCGCACACACTGGAAGTGCAGTTCGCACCATTGACCTACACGATTACCACGGGCGTCACGGGAAACGGATCGATCCTGCCTGAGGGGAATCAGGCAGTGGAATACGGTCAGTCCCTGCGCCTCACCTTCACCCCGGATTACGGGGCGGTGGTTGCCGACGTGCTGGTGGACGGCCTTTCGATTGGAAATCCTTCATATTATATATTCGACAGCGTAGCCGAACACCACGACGTTGCCGTGGTGTTTGAACAGATGTCCGGCCAGCGTGCCGAGGCGCCCGCTACCGGTCAGACGGTCTCCTACGCCAACGGGGACGATGGAGCGCATCAAAGCGGTATTGCCTGGCCTGACCCACGGTTTGTCGACAACGGCGACGGGACGATCACGGATACACTCACGGGCCTCATGTGGTTGAAGCACGCCAATCTGGGAACACTGGAAAGAGGTTGGTCCCATACGTGGAACGGCGCACTGGCTGAAGTGGCGGCCTTCAACAGTGATCCCGCATCTTTCGCCCGCGAGGAATACACGGCGGATTACACGGACTGGCGGCTTCCCAATATCATAGAACTCAGCAGCATTCTGCGCAACGCAGGCGTTTCGGATATTAAAACCTGGCTCGAGAATATAGGATTCATGCATGTTCCAACAGACTATTTTTGGTCATCGACTACTTTGGTATTGGGCCCGACCACCCATGCCTACTTCGCCGCAATCAATTCTAGTTCAGGTTTGGAAATCCATGATCATGATATATCTCAGAGCTTCTACACGTGGCCCGTCCGCGGGACCGCCAGCGGTGCGATCTACCTGCCGTCCACCGGGCAGACTGTAAGTTATGCCGACGGCGACGACGGGAACCTCAAAAAAGGGCTTGCCTGGCCCGAACCGCGCTTTATTGACAACGGCAACGGAACCATTACCGATGAGCTGACCGGCCTGATGTGGCTGAAAAACGCAGATCTCGCTTCAGGGGAAGTTGAATGGTCTTCGGCCCTGAACACCGTCGCCGGAATCAACAACGGCAGTATCAGCGGCGCCTGCGGCTACAGGGACTGGCGGCTTCCCACACTCAACGAACAGATGAGCCTGATAGACTGGTCTGTCAAGTACCCGCCCTTGCCTGCAGGGCACCCCTTTGTGAATTTGCAACTGGCTGAGTATTGGACCTCCACCACCGACGCAAGCTCCGACAGTTCAGCATATATCGTTGATTCCTCTTTTGCCGAAATTCATTCTTATCCCAAAACCGGTTCTTACTCCTCAGACAACTATGTCATGGCTGTCCGAAATCCCTATTATAGGATCACCTACAGTCCGCCGACGTTGACCAATCAGGATGTGACGGCCGCAATCACCTTCAGCGACGATACAATGACCGTCACCAGCGAGGGCGGCGCCGCGCACGTATTCACCGAAAACGGTACATGGGACTTTACCTTCGAAGACGGGGAAAGCGCTACCGGTACGGTGACGGCCACCGTCGACTGGATCGACAAAGCGCCGCCCACGGCGACCATCGCCTATTCAACCACCGATTCGACCAACCAGGATGTCGTGGCAACGATCACATTACGCGACGGCTCGGTGACCAGCGAGGGCGGCGCCACGCACACCTTCACAGAAAATGGTTCATGGACCTTTACTTTTGAAGACGATCTCGGTAACAGCGGCACAGCGTCAGCAACGGTGAACTGGATTGACAAGACGCCGCCTACGGCGACCATCGCCTACTCAACCGTGTATTCCACCAATCAGGATGTGACGGCCACATTGCGGCCGTCAGAAACGGTCACGGTCACCAACAACGGCGGACTGGATACGTACAGGTTTACCGAAAACGGGACGTTCACGTTCTCCTTTGAAGATGCCGCCGGAAATGCCGGCACGGCAGTAGCCGCCGTTGACTGGATCGACAGAACGCCACCGACAGCATCAATCGAATACTCGCCCGCGTCGTCCACATTCCAGAATGTCGAAGCAACTATCACGTTGAGTGACGGCATCGTCACAAGCGACGGCGGGGCCACACACACCTTTACCGACAATGGCGCCTGGACATTTACCTATGAGGATATGGCCGGCAATACCGGCACGGCTGTGGCGACAGTGGACTGGATCGACAGGACGCCTCCGACGGCAGACATTGTGTATTCCACAAAAGATCCTACCAATCAGGATGTCATCGCCACATTGCAGCCAAATGAAACGGTGGCCGTGACCAACAACGGCGGACTGGATACGTACACATTCGTCGGTAACGGAACATTTACCTTCCAGTTTGAAGACGCGGCCGGAAATGCCGGAACGGCGGAGGCTGCGGTGGACTGGATCGACAGAACGCCTCCGACGGCAACCATCGTGTATTCAAACACCGATCTCACAAACCAGGATGTAGTCGCAACAATTTCTCTCAGCGACGGCACAGTGACCAGTGCAGGCGGCGACACACACATCTTCAGAGAAAACGGCGTCTGGACCTTTACTTTTGAAGACGCTGCCGGGAATACCGGCGCTGCGGATGCCATGGTTGACTGGATCGACAAAGAGGCGCCGGCATACGAGATCAGCTACACTCCTTCAACGCCGACCAACGGAGACAGGGTGGTGGCAACCATCACACTAAGCGATGGCTCGGTAACCAGCGACGGCGGCGCCACACACACCTTTACCGAAAACGGTACCTGGGTATTTGAATTTGCCGATGCCCTCGGTAACGCGGGTACGGCGGAAGCGACGGTGGACTGGATCGACAGAACGCCTCCGACGGCAGACATCTGGTATTTCACAACAGATCCTACCAATCAGGACGTACGCGCCGGATTGCTGATCTCCGAACCGGTAACGGTTACAAACAATGGAGGATTAGGCTTTTATATCTTTAAAGAAAACGGGACATTTGAATTTCAGTTTGTGGATGCGGCCGGAAATGCTGGGTCGGCACTCGCGACGGTTGACTGGATCGACAAGGAGGCGCCGACATACGAAATCAGCTACACGCCTTCAACACCGACCAACGGAGACACGGTGACGGCAACCATCATATTAAGCGATGGTTCGGTGACCAGCGACGGCGGCGCCACACACACATTCACCGAAAACGGTACCTGGGTATTTGAATTCGCCGATGCCCTGGGTAACACTGGCACGGCCGTGGCGACGGTGGACTGGATCGACAGGATGCCGCCGACAGCGTCCATTGTCTACTCTACCACCACTCCGACCAATAAGGATGTAACCGCCGCGCTACAGCCTTCCGAGCCGGTAGAGGTAACCAATAACGGGGGATTGGACACGTATTCATTTGTCCAAAACGGAACCTTTACCTTTACTTTCAAAGACGCGGCGGGCAATACGGGTGAAGCCCCCGCTACGGTGGACTGGATCGATAAAACGCCGCCGACGGCGACAGTCACATATTCTATCACCGAGCCGACCACCCAGAATGTGGTGGCAACCATCACATTAAGCGATGGTGCGGTAACCAGTGACGGCGGCGCCACGCACACCTTTACCGACAATGGTTCATGGACCTTTACTTTTGAAGATGCCCTGGGCAATACCGGCACGGTGGTGGCCGAGGTCAATTGGATAGACACGGAGGCCCCGACCTGGACAATCAGCTATAATCCGGCGACGGCAACCAACCAGGATGTAGTCGCGACGATCGTCCTCAGTGACGGCACCGTAACGAGCGACGGCGGCGCCACTCACGTATTCACAAGAAACGGCGCGTGGACCTTTAATTTTACCGATTCCCTGGGCAACGCAGGTACCGCAACCGCCGTCGTTGACTGGATCGACAAGACGCCGCCGACGGCGACTGTCAGTTACTCAACCGTAAGTCTCACCAATCAGGATGTTGTGGCAACCATCACATTAAGCGACGGTACAGTCACGAGTGACGGCGGTTCCACGCACACCTTCACAGAAAACGGTGACTGGACCTTCGCATTTACCGATTCACTGGGCAATACCGGCACGGCAGAAGCAGACGTTAGCTGGATAGACAAGGAGCCGCCGACGGCGACCATCACATACTCAACCAACGATCCAACCAATCAGGATGTTGTAGCAACCATCACATTAAGCGACGGTACAGTCACGAGCGACGGCGGCGCCACGCACACCTTCACCGAAAACGGTACATTCACCTTTGAGTTTACAGATGAAGCCGGCAATGCAGGCACCGCTACGGCAGAGGTGCACAACATTGTGTTTCTTGCCGGTGACGTGGATGGCAATGGAGAGCTCACACTCGCAGACGCAATACTTTCGATGCGCGCCTGCCTCGGGGCAGGTTCCAATGAAATGTATAATAAAAAGGCCGATGTGAACAACGATCAACGTATCGGCATTGAAGAAGTGATATTTATTCTGCGATCATTGGCATATGGTGAATTGCCATAGTGCGGCCTTCACTGCCTTTATCGCAGGCGGTTTCCTTTTGCGGCCCTGTCTGTTGCTGCAACAGGATTTTTTTCACTGCTTAAGATCACACCGCGGCGGCACATTGAATTACTGAAAAACCATGCTAAAAGAAGAAACAGTCGATGAAATTCTTGAGGGGAGCCTGAAAATCCGACAGAGCAGGCGCGGATACCGGTTCAACCTTGATTCGCTGATCCTTGCGCACTTTGTGACGGCGACCCCCCGCAGTGTGAATCTCGATATCGGCTGCGGAAACGGCGTGATCGCGCTGGTGCTGGCCAGGCGCTTTCCGGAATCTCGCTGGCACGGGCTGGAATTTCAGCCGGCCCTTGCGGAACTTGCGAAAAAGAATGCGGAAGACAATGGGCTGGACCGTCGCGTGACGATCGATCAGGCCGACGCAGGGAATATTAAAAATATGTATGCTGCACGGACTTTTGACAATGTAGTGTTCAATCCTCCGTATAGAAAAATCAATTCGGGCCGCATTAATCCTCTGGCCCAGAAGGCAATCGCCCGTCACGAAATTCATGGATCACTTGCCCTGTTTCTCGAGGCAGCCCGACATGCGTTAAAACCGACAGGTCGCGTATTCACGATCTATCCCGCTTCCAGGATGGTCACACTGATCACGCATTTTCGCACCAGTGGAATTGAACCGAAGAGAATGAAACTGGTATTTTCCGATGCGGAATCAGTGGCTCAGTTCGTTGTGGTGGAAGGTCGAAGCGGATCGCGTGAAGAGTTAACGATGGAGCCGCCCCTCTACATCTATGAAAGCGGCAGGGCCTATACGGAGGCGATGAAACGGATTTTCACCGACCTGACCTCGTGCCCGACCGCCGGTGAATGATGCCCTTTTTACAGTCCTGCATAAAGGATTCTCTGAAGGGCACATGGATCTCATTTCCCAGAGTTAGTTTGCATACCCGGCCTTATCATGGCCGTATCCTTCAACGGCTCACACACGCCCGACAGTGCCGGCACACACAAGGGGCCATATCCCGCCGGATATGGCCCCACTTATTCCACAGCACGTCTGTTGTTTCTCTTCAGAAAAACTATTACGCAGATTCCTCTCTTCGGCTTTTCGTGCCTTCCAAAGGAACTCCTCTCCTGCAGACCGGGGGAAAACCTGTCCTTGTCGCGCTTCCCTGTCTTAAGCGAATGCCGTCGTGAGGGCTGCCCGGCATATGGACACATCTTCCTCGGGTGTTCCCCCGCTCACCCCGATCGCTCCGATAACCCGATCATCGGCCGTAACAGGTAACCCGCCGGGAATGGTCGTCAGGCGATCATTCCAGTTCTGGGTATTAAATCCATAGCCCGGGGTTGAGGGATCACCGAACTGTCCGATATCCGCACTCGGCATCCTGAATGTAGACGCCGTCCACGCTTTGTCCCGGGCGATATCAATGGTCGGAATCGGGGCAGAGTCCATCCGGTGGAGGGCAACCAAAAACCCCCTGTCATCAACAACAGCAACACTGCACAACCGATCCATTTCCCGGGCCTGCTGAATTGCAGCCCGAATCATCTTCTTGGCTAACTCTATATTCATCACCATAGTACTGGCCCCCTCAATCTCGTTTTTCGCTCAGCTAATCGTATTCTTCGTAGATGGCGGCATACCCGGCCTGCACAACGGTAGTGTCGCTTATTTCACCGACGCCGTCAGGAACACCACTGCAGCCGATTCCACCAATCACTTGCATCTCTTCATCCCTGATCGGATTGCCGCCGGGGATAAACATAATGCGGAGTTTCGCCTGTGTCAGGAGTCCAAGTCCACCACTGCCGGGTGTCGGTCCTGCCATGCGCGGGTCGATCATTCGCGCCAGCATCAGGGTAGGCGCGGTTGAATACACCGCCGAAAAGGCCTTATTGATTGAAATATCGGTGGTCATCGGCCCGGCACCGTCCATTCGATGCACGGCAATAACCGCTCCTGCGTTATCAACGACCGCGATACTGCTTGGAAAACCGCAGAGAGTGGCCCATCGCTCAGCAGCATCGAGCATCTTTTCAGCCATTTCCAGAGTTACTTCTTTCATGAGACTATTACCCCCTCATTATTTCGGTATTATCAAGGCGCTTCGTGTTTTCATTCCATCACCCTTCGCCTCCTGCGCAGGAGGCGCCTTTGCATAGTGACGCCATCCCTTCCCGTTAAGAAAGCAGATCGCTGCTCGCCACGACATCGACGCCGGTACCGAGAAGGTTGGGAATGACAACATCTCCCATCTTCAAGGGGGGCTTCGCTTTTACCCCGGCTATTACCTGCATGCCTTGAATCTGTTTTGTCTTCAATATCGGCTTGCTGGTTCTCACCGCCAGCAGGGGGTACGCACTGCCCTCGGTCAGAACGGTGGCCGTCAGTGTACGGACCGGATTTTGATACTCTTCCAGCACATACTTTTTACCTTCCTTGCATTTATTGCCGGTAAATTCCTGCACATCGCCCTTGTCGTCGATGGTCAGCGTTACCGCACACCCCAAGGGACAACCGACGCAGATGAATGTTTTGTTCTGTGTCACCTTACTTTCCTCCCCTCTTCTCGCAGTTTATGACCAGTTCCCCTGTGCCTTCTTCCAGTTTCTTCAGATGTGTGTCGGTAAGTTCAATCTTCAGCATCTCACTGGGTTTGACCGCCCTTACCCCCTTGGTCATAATGTCGCCTATTTTGATTCTGACATTCTCTTCCGGCTCTGCGACCCTCATATAGAGGGTGGTATCTCTTGCGCCGCTGATGGTCTGGGGCACAACGTATCTGATATTTCTCCCCGCCGTGACCCTGATCTTTCCTCTTCCTTCCTGTGTTCCTTCAATTGCAAACCGGGCTGCACTCTCGCCTGCCAGCTCACTCTCCCAGGAAACATTGTCAACAAGGTCGTGGACATGAAGCACATTCCCGCCTGCAAATACGCCGTTAATGTTCGTCTGTCTCGTCTCATCGACAAGAGCCCCTCCGGTCACCGGATCAAGCTGCACACCCGCCATGATCGACAGTTCGTTTTCCGGAATGAGACCGACCGACAGGAGAAGCGTGTCACATTCAATCGTTCTCCCGGTGCCGGGGATCGGCTGCCTGTTGCCGTCTACCTGGGCCACGGTTACGGCCTCCACCCGTTCTTCACCGTGAATCTGCATCACGGTATGATTCAGGAACAACGGGATATCAAAATCATGGAGGCATTGCACTTCATTCCTTATCAATCCACCTATGTAGGGGAGTATCTCTACCACCGCCTCCACGCGGGCGCCCTCCAGGGTCATGCGGCGGGCCATGATCATCCCGATATCCCCCGACCCCAATATCACTACCTTCTTTCCCGGGATAAACCCTTCAACATTGACAAAACGCTGGGCGGTGCCGGCAGTAAGCACACCGGCAGGCCTCGATCCGGGAATATTCAACGCTCCGCGGCTCCGCTCCCGGCACCCCATGGCCAATACAACCGACTTCGGCCGGAAGCTGATAAACCCCTCCCGGGTATTCACCGCACCGATCTGGCGATCCTTGTCAAGCCTGACGACCATGGTTTCCAGGAGCGGCGTGACACCGGTATCCATTACTTTTTCTATAAAGCGATGTCCGTACTCGGGACCGGTAAGATCCTCATTAAAGTAAAGCACCCCGAACCCGTTATGCACGCACTGATGCAACAATCCTCCCAACTCTTCCGCCCGCTCCATCAGAACGACATGTTCCGCACCCGCTTCCTTCGCCCTGATCGCGGCGGCCATTCCGGCCGGTCCGGCCCCTATCACGGCTACATCTATGTCTTTGAGCTTCATCGTTGCGCCTCCAGTAATTCCTTGCTTTTGTACATCAGATGCCGGGATTCTCCGCCCTTCTTCGTCACTTCCTCCTCAGGAATACCCAGTTCCCGTGACAGAATCTTGGTTATCCGTGGGCCGCAGAAACCGCCCTGGCAGCGCCCCATACCCGGTCTGCATCTGAACTTCACCCCGTCAAGGGTTCTGGCTCCCCGCTTGATTGCCTCGACAATCTCACCCTCGGTCACCGTCTCACACCGACAGACCACGTGTCCGTACCGGGGATCCTGGGCAATGAGCCGGCTCTTTTCTTCATCGGAAAGCTCGCTGAAATCGGGCATCGCTTTCTGATATGGATCGAAGTGAGGGTTCTCCTCCAGGTTCAATCCCTCCTGTCTCAATATCTCGATCATTTCCTTGGCAACCGCCGGTGAGGCACAGATTCCGGGGAACCCGATACTCGCATTGATAAAGCGAGGCACCCACCGCGACACACCGACCGTACATTCGTGCCATCCGACCTCGAAATTTCTGAACACAATGAAGCCGACAAAGGCATTGATTATATCTTTCTCCGATATGGCAGGCACCAGCGTCTGGGCGTGCTTCAATGCGGCATCGGCCAACTTTTTATCAGTGGAGTGATCATGCGCCCTCCCCAGCCGTTGTGTCCCGGGTGATATACCGAAGAACAGATTGCCGTGAATCGTCGGAGAAACCATGCCGTTTTTCATCGTCAGGACCATACTGTTGACCAGTCCGCCCACTTTCTTGTCCAGGACAGCCTGGTAGCTCTTGACCGGATACATGGCGAAGTCGTCGGCGTCGGCCATCCTCGCTACATCGTTCACATATTCCCCCGCCGCATTGATCAGATACCGGCACTTGATAGAACCTTTATTTGTCTGCACCTCAAAGTCATCCGTTCCCACCGCTATATCCAGTACCTCTGTCTCCATCATGACGTTAATCCCGTTTTTTACGGCATTATCAACCAGAGCAATGGTGAGTCGCACAGGGTCATTGACTGCGAGATTCGGATCATAGACGGCACCAATATACTTTTTGTTGACATTCGGCTCCCATTCTCGAAGGGTATCCCTGTCGATAAACCGGAGTGGTTCTATATCGGCAGGAAGATACTTGCCATGCCAGTCTTTGAACCTTCGCAACATCTTTTCAGGGTGCTTCATCCCCGCCTGGTTCTCTATCAGCTCCAGCGATCCTATCTTTTTGAAGGGGATATCCAGCTCCTGACAGAGCGGCTCCATCATAGGCATACCGGCCCAGACCAACCGGCTGTTATGATACTCGGATCTGAACTCGAGGACATTTGCCCCCTGACACATGATAGTGGAGCTGTACTTGGTAATTCCCTGGCCGACATCCACCCCCTTTTCAACCAGGGTCGCGTCAACCTTGTACCTGGACAACTCCCTGGCTATGGCAGCACCGCCAATCCCGCCTCCGATAATCAGCACCTCGGTTTGCAGCTGACTCATAATTGTGCCTCCCTTTCAGTTTGATTGACCAACTCGGGCCCTCTTTTGACTACATACGGGTTGTATTACCTGTCAACGTGTGCTCCTCGACGAAACAAGGCTCAGGTTTACAGTACGGACAGTGTAAGCGTCCGGCACTTTATATGTCAAGAAAATATTGCACGCCACACACCTTTAAAACTGCGGGAAAAAGGATGAAGCACGATACGACGGAAAGGAAGTGGGTTCTGGAAAAAAAGAGCACGCTGCCCGCGTAGCAGGGTGCCCTCAAGTACAAGAAGCTATGGCAGGCTGCGCAAGCCTTTCGGGACATGAAGTCGATGCGGGAAACCCGTCCCATCTATCGTTGATACACCCATTCGCGGTCATGTCTTCTGCAGCTTTCTTGCACTGATTCTCCGCAAGAAACTGGACCGTCGCCTTGAGAAGGCCGGCTACTTAGGGTTTACTGAAAAAGTCATAATTCAACAATTCACCATCCCTGTGCCGGTGAGAGGTCTATACCGCGCAATAAGAACCACTCCACGGACCAGCTCTAAATGCCGCCGGATGGTGAGACGACGG
>Ga0272444_10000378_pt1 | contig 48604 bp, 47 predicted proteins | sample SSMForm13_FD_201033 | JGI IMG/M metagenome (GOLD analysis project Ga0272444, IMG submission 201033) | Marine sediment archaeal communities from Little Sippewissett salt marsh, Falmouth, MA, United States - SSM-Form-13 | ecosystem: Environmental > Aquatic > Marine > Wetlands > Sediment ... | reverse complement strand
AAAATTCTGCTTTCAGGTCGATCAGGAAACGGCTGTATCCAAGACGCAAAATCGCAGGAAACCCGGAAGGTTTTCAAGATTTTGCAACGCAGGAGGCAGCCGTTTCCCGGTCGATCCGAAGGACACCGATCCGGCTGCGGACAGCCGCGTCAAAGCCTTTGCACCATGCACACGCATGGTTCTGCAGGCTTTTCCTCGCTCTCCTTTGCCGGATTGGCGCCTGAAAATAGGATTTTATGGGTCCGTACCCTAGGGTACGGAGTTCTGCGGTATGATTGAAATTTCCCAGCTACCGGGCCTATTGCGCAGGCACCTTGGTTGGCTCATCGTGACGCCAGGTGTCTTTATGGCGCTTGCGCTGATCTTCGTAACCTTGAAAACGCCGGTTTATCGCTCGACGGTGGAGCTGTTGGTCGAGCCGACAGGTCTGCAATTCGAGACCGTACAACAAAACGGCTCAGGCCCTGCTCCGGCGATTCAAACGCTCCAAATCGACAGTCAGGCCTATGTCATTCTTTCGGCAGCGGTGCTTAATGATGTCGCCGACAAGCTCAATCTCGATGACGACCCGACCTTCAATAAAACCGGACTGCTTAACCGTCTTATCGGCATGTCCGCAAGCAAGCAAAGCCAGATCGAAAAACGGGCTGCAATCATTGCGACGCTGCGGGAATTGATTCAGGTTGCCCGGCTATCCGGGTCGTTCGTCTTCCAGATCCGCGCCAGCAGCCCTTCGCCAACAATGGCGGCCAGAATCGCAAACGAAACCGCCAATTCCTATATCGCCCAGTCGCGGCTTTCCCGAAGCGAAACCCTGGCGAGGGCAGGTTCATCATTCAGCAAGCAGGCATCCGAGCTACGCGCGCGACTGGACAAGGCGGAAACAGCCGTCGAGACCTATAAGGCGAAACACGGACTGATCAGCACAGGTTCCGGCGGGCTGGTGGTGGACCAGCAGATCCAGGCGCTCAACACGCAGATCGCTCAAGCCCAGTTGGAGCTTGAAAAAGCCAAGGCCGCCTATCTTCTCGCAGAACCGATGACCGCCGCAGATGTAGCAGGTGGTTTGATCCCGCAAACCGGGGAAGGCACGGTCCTCAGCTCACTCAGACTTCAGTATTCGCGGATAGAACAGCAAAGGGCGGAAGCCGCTACAACTCTTGGCGCCAACCATCCGAAGCTCAAGGAACTGAGTTCACAACTCGCCAATACACAGCTCCAGATCCAGAACGAACTGCAACGCTTGAAGAAGGCCCTGAAAAACACCTACGAACAGGCAAAAGGCACACTCACCGCCCTGGAACGGCAATCGCAGGCGCTGCAGTCCGAAAACTCTCTTCAGGGCAAAGCCTTGATCGAACTGCGGCAGCTGCAAAGCGAGGCGGATGCCAGCCGGGCGATCTATGAAGCCTTTCTTCAGCGTTCAAAGGAATTGGAGGAGCAGCCGAAACTTGATACGGACAGTTCGCGGGTGCTCTCCGAAGCCCAGGTACCGACGGCACCGAGCGGCCCCCGAAAGATCATTGTGCTTGTTGCCGCAGGCGCTTTCGGCTTTGCAGTGGCCGCGGCAGCTGTCGTTGGCCTGGCGCTGTTGAGAGGCCTGGTCACATCCGAGCACGAACTCGCCACAAGAACCGGCGTTCCGGTCCTTTCGCTGATTCCATCCGATCATCCAAGCACACTCGACGGTCTCGTCAAACTGGTCCCGCCGTTTGCCCGGCGGGCGGCCAACGATGAAACGGAACGCAGCCTTGCCCTGACGCGGATCGCTTACAGTTTGCGGAAAACATTTGAAGACGATCGTCCGAACACCATTCTTGTGCTCTCGACAAACAGCGACCTCGACATCAGCTCTCTCACACGCCAGATAGCCTTGCAGCTTCACGAAATGGGAGAACAGGTACTCCTGGCCCATGGAAGCAAATCCAGAAGTGATGCCAGGAACATCAAGCCACAGACATTCCCGAGGTTGGGAAAGAAAGGGAAACGCGGTTCCGGAGTGGAACTGCTGACAAAGACGGCGGTGGCGGCCGCGCACTACAGCTCCGACGACCGGTTCGCCGGGGCCGGGCAGACTGGCGGCCGGCTCTCAAGCTACCTTTCCGTTGAGCGGATCGACGCTCATCGCAAATTCGCCTCTTATGCATCTATGGCCGAAGGCGCGGAGGATTTCCTGATCATAGATTGCGGCCCGGCGAGTGACAGCCCGATCCTTCCTGTCCTGTTGAAGCATTGCGACGGGATCGTTCTCGTCAGCGAAATCGGCGAGACCAATTTCCGGGATCTGGATCGCACGCTGGCCTATCTGGAACCCTGGCACGACCGGGTGATCGGCAATGTCGTACTCTCGTCCGCTTGAAGCTTCCCGGTCTGCCGGCACCGTCTTCTCCGCACCCGGCAACAGGTACAATGTCTGGCTGACACTTGTGACTGCTGTCATCCTCGGCACGATGACCTTCAATTTCCTGCTTGCGTTCGTGAACACGAACATCACGGGGATCCGGGACAGCCATGTGATGCTGTCGGAAATGCTCCTTATTTCGATGGGCCTTCTTCTCGCGCTGGACCGCAGAGCAGGCCTGTACATCGTCCTTGCGCTTTATCTCAGCTACATGGCGTTGATTTTATCCCTTCGTCCGGAACTCGATCTAAAGGCAATCCGCGACTTACTGATCCCGTTGGTTTTTTACTCCCTAGGCCGAAAAGTCGAACGCATCGAGGACGCGGACAGGATTGTCTTCCTGAGCGCCTACCTCATTCTGGCGGTCGGGTCGTTCGAGTTTATCTTCCTTGATATCTTCACATCTGTCGTAAACATCTTCGATTACTACGTTGCCCGAGGGACCCTGGCAGCCGATTCCAACTTCGTTCAAGGCTCCAATCTGTTTATCTCCAGCACTCGGGTCGGCGGTCGCAACTTCCTGCCGTTTCTCGGAAACATCCGGGCTTCCTCCGTGTTTCTGGAACCGGTCACCATGGGCAACTACGGCGCCTTTCTTTGTCTGTGGGCCTTGTTTCGTCAGGATATGTCCCGGCGCTGGCTGATGTTTGCCCTCAGCTTCATGGTCATTGTGTTGGGCGACGCCCGATTTGGCCTGTTCGTCACCTTCGCCTTTTTCTCCGTCGTGCTGTTTCACCGGGCCGTACCGCGCGCCGTTTTGTGGCTCGCGCCCTTCCTTGCGGCCCTGCTGCTTATTCTCTATGGCGGCTGGACCAGCGAGGTCCATTGGGAAGACAACCTGCCAGGACGTATCCTCAGTTCCGCATTGATCATGACCAGGCTGGACTGGCAGGCGTATCTCGGGACAGCATTGGACCTGCCGTTCGTCGACGATAACGGTTATGCCTATTCCCTTAGCCAGATCGGCGTTGTAGGGGCCATGTTCTTATGGGCGCTTTACATTTTCGCATCGCCACGCAGTGAGACCGCCGGAAAATTCAAGACGCTCGCGACCGTGTTTCTATGCCTGTTGCTTGTCGTTTCGAACTCAATCTATTCGATCAAGCTTGCCGCCCTGTTCTGGTTTTGCGCCGGCGTTGCGGATATTGCGCGAAACGGCCAATCAGAAACCGGTACCGGATATGCATCTCAAGAGCGCAGAGCATCCGCATAAAGCGCGTCATAGTGCCCGATCGTCGCCGACCATGCGTGTTGTTGGGCGGAGGCGACCGCCGACATTCTCAAGCCGGGAACACGTTCCAGCTCCGCCATGGCATGGGAAATCATCCCGGCCACCTTTTCCGGTTCGGCGAAATCCACCTGGTGGACCATGGGATGACGCGCCGCCAATGCCCTGAAGGCCGTATTCGGGTGCACTATCGGTATCAATCCGGCCCCCAACGCCTCGATGAGCGCCAGACCGAAGCCTTCGTATTCGGAAGCGCTGAGGAACAGACTGCAGCGCGATAACGCCTCCCGGACGGCCGGATCAGGCAGACCCAGGTGGATATGAACATGTTCCGGAATTCCGCGGTCGCGTGCCAGTTGTTCGATATCCGCTGCCGTCAGATCCGAAGCCGTGCCGATGATATCGAGCTGCCATTCGGCATCTGCCCTTACCAGGCATTTCAGAGCATCGAGAACACGGTCCAGGCGTTTGTTCCGGGAGAACCGGCCGATAGTTGCAATGCGCTTTTTCGGCGTTTCCGCCGACGCCTCTCTGAATTTCGACAAATCGACGCCGTTCTCGATCAACCGGGCCGAGGACGGAGCCAGTTTGCGGAACATCTCCAGGTCGTTTTCGGAGCAGCAGGCGATGCCGTCGTAAAACCGGGAGGACAGCCGGGTCATGGTGTTGAACCAGACCTTCTTGAAGCCCGCGCCATGGTCGGTATGGAAAAAGCCGCCATGGGTCGTTGCGACCAGCCTGCGGCGGTGAAACGGCCTTGCCAGCGCCAGCGCATCGAAGAAGAAGTCGACTGCGTGCACATGAACCAGATCGGCCTCACCGAGGCAGGAAAAGACCGCGGGCGCGACCGGATAACGGCTGCTGCCGTAAAACGGGATCCGGTGGACCGGAATTCCGTCGATGATGACGTCTTCAGGCAGACGCCGGTCCGGATCGATGAACAGCCGGTCGAGCGTCAGAACCCGAACGGAGGCGAACCGGCCCTGCTGGCGCGCGACGAGGTTGCGGACAAAGTCCTCAAGTCCACCGATCATCGGTGCGTATTGCCGAACGACATGCAGCAGCCGGACATCCGAGAACCCCTGCTCGGTCTCAGCCGGTTTCCCCTGGTTTCTGACGGGAGGACTGGCATTCATGGACGGAATCTTCCCTGGTGTCGGCCTCTTCCAAAAAGAGAGCCGTCGAACTGACGGTTCGAATAATAGGGCCCTGAATTAAAAGACCTCTTGCCTCACCGGGAAAAGAGAAGCCAAATTTCAATTAAAGTATCGAATGTGTTAACTGGCCGGAGCTTCATGTTCATGACTGAACGGAATGGTGGAAACCTGTTGAGGTTATGGACGCTTCTGTGCGCGGTTATCGCCGCCACGCAGGTTCAGGCGGCCCCGTGCCTGCGCGGCATCAACCTTGCCGGGGCCGAATTCGGGACAGTGCCCGGCGAGTACGGCAAAAATTATATCTATCCATCGGACCGGACCCTCCTGCATTTTGCCCAAAAGGGCATGAATGTCATTCGATTGCCTTTCAAATGGGAACGGCTGCAACCAAAGCTGAATGGTCCGCTCGACGAGGACGAGCTCGATCGGATCAAGGCAACCGTCGACAGCGCATCCTCGCGCGGACTGACCACCATCCTCGATCCGCACAACTATGCTGGCTACAACCAGACAAAGCTCGGAGAGGGCGATGTAACCGCCATGGCTTTCGGCGATTTCTGGGCCCGTCTGGCGCCGCATTTTTCCGGGCGCGAGGACGTCGTTTATCTTCTGATGAATGAACCGGCAGGCATTACCGCCGCAACATGGCTGGAAGCGATCAACGCTGCTCTGGCCGCCATTCGAAAGGCCGGCGCCGGCAATCTCGTCATGGTACCCGGGACGATCTGGACCGGCGCATCGCACTGGTTCGATCGCCAGCCCGGCGGTTCAAACGCGGATGTTCTGCAGAATGTTCGCGATCCCCGGAACCGGTTCGTGTTCGACATTCACCAGTATATGGACGACGATTTTTCCGGGACCCACCGGACCTGCCCACGTGTCGAGGATGCGATCAAAGCGCTGGAAGGTGTATCAGGCTGGCTCCATCAGCATGGTTATGCGGGCTTCCTCGGCGAATTCGGCGGCACCAACGCACCGGACTGTTTGAATGGTCTCGCGGCAATCGCGAGCTACATCAATTCCCAAAGCGACACCTGGATAGGCTGGAGCGTTTGGGCGGCAGGACCGTGGTGGGGAGAGTATCCGCTTTCTTTGCAGCCCGAAGAGGGCGTCGACAGACCGCAGATGAAGGTGCTGGAGCCCCATGTCCGCGACGCCGGTCTCGAGATGCCGGCCTGCCCCGCGCGCAGGTAAATTGAGCAGGCTGCTCTCAGTTTCCGGCCAGACCTGCTTTGGCCCTGTCAGCCAATGTCACGATTTTCTCCGCAACCTCGGCCCAGGTCAGAATCCCTTCCTTGAACTTCTCTCCCTGTCCCATCGCAAGCGCCGTCTCTATTTTTCCCTTCCAGTCCTGCTCATTGTCGAGTGAATAACCAATCAGGTTGCCGCGCAGATCGGGAATGAGATCAGGCGTCAGGACAGGCAGCCCGCAATAGGCATATTGCTGGAACTTGAGGCTGGTTTCGGCCAGATAGACATCGTCCATGGTCATCTTGTACGGCGCTATACCGAAATCCGCATGCTTCATATAGGGAATAAGCTCGGTAAAGGGCCGTTCGCCATGGTCGACGACGTTCGCAGGCACTGCGTCCGAAAACCTGGCACCGAAGACATGATAGGTCACATCGGGTGCCGCCTGTGCCATGGCGCGTACGGCGGTTTCATCGAACAACATGTTACCGACGGAAATCGCATTCCGCGTTCCGGCCGGATATGGCGATGCGACATCAGCGTCGAACAGGTTCTTGTTGATGGCCTGGGGAACAATTTCCGTTCGGCAATTCGCGGGGACCGACGACAGGATCCACGAGGACGGCGAAATGACGTAATCCAAGGTTTCGAACATTCGCTGCTCGATTTCCCGCAATATCGGAGCAGCGCCGATCGAAGGCAGCCAGTCGCGCTGAATATAGATCAGTGTAGCCTTCGGATTGAAACGCTTGACGGCTTCGTAAAAGCACAAGTCACTTCCGGGCTCGAAAATGATGAGGTCTGCTTCAGCCAGAGGCGTTTTCCAATAGCGGGGAATGATGCTTCCGTAGAGTTTGAAGAATGGCCTGTTCAGTGCATTCAGGAGCGATCTTCCGGAACTGAAAGGATGCAGAACCGGGGCATAGGCTGAAACGCTCAGCCCCGGTTGCATTTCTGTAAACCTGTTCTTGCGGTCCGGGGTCAATTGCCTGAACAGCGCCTTGTCTTTCAGGTACGTCAGGTAACTCATGCCGACTGTAACCACATGCACGCTGTGTCCGGCCGCGGCCAGTTCTTCGGCAATAAAGTGCGTGCTGACTTTCCGCGTTTCCGGAAAGAACGGACGCGTCGTGAAGTTGAAAATTTTCATGGGAGAAATGATCCTCAAAGCCGCTGCATTCACTTCGGCGGGGTTATTCGTTACAGCGCTCCCATTCACGCCCCAGAAACAAGTCGTAGTCGTCGGGCTGATAGATTTCGAATCCGCCGGCGGGATACAGCGTCATCTCCCCCACACAGACCCAATCGTCAGAGGCGTAGAGATCAACCCGCATGAAGCATACGCCCGCGCTGAGCTTGCGGGCCACGTCCACCATCTCGTCCAGTCTGGCCGGCTTCGGCGCCTCTTCCGTGGAATAGAGATAATCCCCCGTGCGTACCGGAAGACGTTCCCAGTCGGGCGAATAGGTGTACTCGTAAATACCCCCGTCCTTCCACAAACGCAGCTCGATGTGGACGACCTCGCCGTTGAAGGCAAACAGCCGGTAGTCGGTCAGCGGAGTGTCACCGTCCTCGAGCATTTTCTCGATGATGATCCGCGGCTTCAGATTCTTGTAGGCCCATTCACGGTTGACGCGATCATGGCGCAGAGCCAGCCAGGCTGCCTCAGGCCGAGCAGCCATGAGCTTTTCGATATCCGACGGGGTGCGGAGGAAATACCCGTGCGCACTGGCATGGGTCGGTTTCACGACGGCCGGCAGTGGAATGGTGTCCCAGTCAACCTCCGACAGGTCCGTCCCGACCCAATAGGTGGGAACGACATGTTGCGCACCGGCGTGCTCCGCGATGTACCGCTTCGCTTCGACCTTGTCGACAAGATGCGGATAGAGGGCGTTGCGATCCTCGATCTTGCGGACCTGGAGCTTTTCGGTAAAGCGCCGGGGGTGCTTCAGATTGGGAAATCGGCCGACGATCGAGGCATATTTGATCGCGAGGTAAGGCCGGTCGGGAAGCCCGGAAATCAGGCGCCAGAGCAAGTGTAGCGCCCGCTTCCGCAGAGGCGGTTTCCTGACTTCTCCAGGCGTGATGAAATCCATGAATGATCCTTCCGGGTACGGTCTCGATTGCCCGTATCCCTCCTCGGCACCCGGGCAGCGCACCGCGGTCAGACTAAATACCGAAACCTTGAATTTTTCCCTAAATGTCCTGCGAATTTTACCGATCTTCCGCAACGCGCCTGCGTCCGGACAAGTGGCATGAAAAAGTCCTTCCAACCCGCCGCCCGCACCGCTCAGAAAGTTCAGGCAATTAGGGTTTCGCAAATCTGTTGCTGCTATTGATCGGACATCACATGCACCTCCGGCCGGCTGTCCGCTCCAGGTCCCCGAAAGCCGGACACATTTTGTAACCGCAGTCGTTCCGGTGGCCATCGGATTATCGCAGCAAGGCATTGTTACCCTATGCAAAGTCTGATCAGTGCCAGCATCATCAACACGGTAGCCGGATTGGGATCGCTGGTGGCCGGGCTGGTCAGCACCGTCCTTATCGCCCGTATCCTGGGAGCCGACGGCACCGGTTCGACGGCCTTCGCTCTGTGGCTGGTGTTCTCCGCAACGGCGCTGGCCGATCGCGGAACCCCGTCCATTCTGCTGCGGTACCTGGCACGAGAAGGCGATACCGGCAGTTCCGGCGGCGGTCTGGCCAGGGCTCTTTATCCGCGCTTTCTCTGGCCGATGCTTGCGGTGATTGCCGGCTTCGTGATCTACGCCGTCCGGGCTGGGTTGACAGAGACCCTTGAAGCCGGACTGCTGTGGGCCATCACCGCGGTCATCTTCCTGGTCTATGCCAACGGCAACCTGGCCATCGGCGCAGCACGAGGGCTCAACCGGTTCCCCGAGATCGCAAGATACACGGCACTCGGCTGCCTGCTCCAGATTCCGGCCGTCGCCGCCGGCGCCTATCTTTTCGGCGTTCCGGGCGCAATGCTCGGCTATCTGGTCCGGCACCTGCCGCAAGGCCTGGCCATCCGCAAATATCTGAAGGTCAACCCCGGGGTAGCCCAGACAACCGTCACGGATCAGATGCGGCGCTACGGCCGGAACACCTGGATTTCCGGCGCGCTTAACGTCTTTGTCCGGACCAGGATCGAGTTCCTTTTCATCGGCTGGTTTTTCACCATCACCGAGGTCGGCTATTTCGCCGCGGGCATGACCTTCAACAGCCTGATCATCCAGTTTGCCATGTACATGCTGGCGGGAATCACACCCGGTTTCGGCCGGTTGCACGACACGGGAAAGGATGCTCAGTTCGCGCTCACCTACCAGCGCGCCCTGCGCTGGATGAGCCTGATCCTGATGCCCGCCTGTTTCGGCGGCGCGGCAATCATGCCGGCGCTTCTTCCCCTCATGTTCGGCAGCGACTTCGTTCCGGCCGTGCAGATGTCGGTGGTCCTGACCCTGTTCACCATTCCCCAGGCCCTGACCCTGATCCCGCTGTCGGCCATCCAGGCGCGCGAGAAGGACCAGACCATGCTGTACGCCACGGCGGTTTCGGCCGTCATTCTCATTGTGCTCAACCTGGCGATCACCCCCTTCTTCGGCGGCGAGGGCGCAGCATGGATTCGAGCCGGCGTGAACGTCCTCACTCTTGCCTGGCTTCTGTGGCACGGCCAGAAATATCTGAAACTCCCGGCACCGGTCTCAGGCCTGGCGCGGATCGGCATTGCCGCCGCGCTTTGCGCCGCTGCTGCTTATGGTCTGCTTCTGATCATTCCCGGACTTGCCGGGCTCTGCATTGCGATCCCTGCGGCCGCCGTGATCTATCTGCTGGCGCTACGCGTGTTTCGGGCAATTCCCAACGGCGACATCGACAGCCTGACGACCAGCCTGAGAAAGGCACTGCCCGGGCGTGTTGCCGGGATCGCCGTATCCCTGGCCCGCCTGCTCAGAACGCCGCAGCCGGCGAACTGACGCCCGCAGGTCAAACACTGAAACGAAAGACAAGAGGTTTCCGACCGCCATGTCCCGCTCAGCTGCTATTCCGGTTTCCCTCGGAGACAACTTCGCCCTTTATCATCCCTCCTTCGGCGATACGGGCTACGTGATGTGTGGAGCCTGGGGCTTTGCCGAATTGTGCAGCCGCAAGTTCCTGCGCATTCTGGCGGATGATCTCGCAGCCGCGGGATTTCCGGTGCTTCGGATCGATTATCCCGGGACCTGCAACATGCTGGACCCGGAGCCGGACACCGGACTGGACGGCTGGGTCCAGACGGCGGCCGACGGCGCCAGACGGCTAAGGGAAATCTCCGGTTGCCGGCGCGTCCTGTTCTTCGGGCTGAACATCGGCTCGACCGTGGCCCTCATGGCGAGCCAGGCCCTTGGCGATGTCGAGGGTGTCATCCTCGCCGACCCGGTCTTCAGCGGCCGCCGCTACATGCGCGAATTGCAGCTCCACGCACAGATGACCGATGAAGGATTGGGTGTCGCCTTGTCGGGCAAAAAGGGAGAAACGGGTTTTTCGGGCTTCAAGATGAGCGAAAAACTGCAAGCCGAACTCAAGGCCATCAACGTCGGCAAACTGGAACTGACATCGCATCCCCGCTGCCTGGTTCTTATGCGAACCGGGGATGGCAACGATATGGAAATGGCCGATCAGATCGAAGCCAAGGGGTGTCCGGTCGAACGGGAGACTTTCGATGGCTATGGCCAGCTGATGGGCACACCTGCGACCTCGATCATCTCGGACAAGGTGATCGCGGATGTCATCGCCTGGAGCAAAACGCATTTCGAACCCCGCAAAGGCCCGGAGGGGCGCCCGGTCCGGGCCGATGCCGGACCCGTCATCCTGAATGGCGAGGGATTTACCGAGCAGCCTGTCACTTTCGGACCCGACAACCGGTATTTCGGCGTCCTGTGCCGTCCGAAGGAGGAAACGGGCGCGCCGGTCGCCGTTTTCCTCAATGCCGCTTACAACCATACCGTCGGCTGGGGCAGGATATGGGTTCGCGCATCGCGCTACCTGGCGGCAAGGGGGATCCCGTCCTTCCGGTTCGACTTCGCAAACATAGGCGAAACGCCGCCGACGGACGGAGAACCGGATCGGATCCTCTACACCGCCGGACAGGGCCACGATCTGAAGACAGCGACCGATTTCCTGACTGAAACCCTGCCCAACCCGATCTACCTGGTCGGGCGCTGCCTCGGTGCCTGGGCGTCCTTCCATTATGCGCACAGCGATCCGCGTATTCGCGGCATGATGCTGATCAATCAGCTCACGCTGGTCGAAAAGTCAAACTACAACATCGATGAGGCCCTCGTGAGCGGCGCCCGGCCGATGGAAGAATACCGGCATCGCGCGCGAAGCCTGTCCACCCTGAAACGCCTGGTAACGGGCAAGGTCGATGTGGTGATGGCGGGCAGGCATATCCTGGGTCATTTCAACGACCGCATTGCCCACAGTTTTGCGCCCTATCTCGGCACCCTGACGGAGACCGGCCGAAACAGGCGCGAGTGCCTGGGAATTTTTGAAACGCATGCGCGCAGGTCGGTCCCGGTCCACATCGTCAACAGCGAGAACGACGGCAGCCTGGACGAATTCGCCAGTTATTTCGGCGCGGACTTCTCGGGTCTCAAGGCCTATCCGAATGTCACGCAGACCATCATCCCGAACGCGGATCACAATCTGACGCCGGAAGACGCGCAGCAGCACCTGTTGTCGCTGCTCGACGACATTCTGCACGATCCGCGCTGGCGGGACGCAGAAGCGGCCCGGGCTCAGGCCGCCGAATAGGTCTTCGGCGCCAGTCCGTTCAACGCAGCGAGCTCGACGACCGGCCTGGCGTCCGGGCCGGTTCCGCTCCTGCGGACCAGCGTCAACCGCTTTCCGGCTCCCGGCGCGAGGTGGAACCAGTCGTCGGAGACCGTGAATCCCGGCGCCACGAGATGGACGGACCGCGCAAAGCGCTTTGCCTCAAGACGAAGCGTCCAGTTCCCTTCGCCGGCCTGTTCCAGTTTGCCCTCGACCTCCAGCGGCAGGCGTGCCTGAGGGTAGCCTTGAGGAAAATGAAAGGCCTCGGAGAGAACCTCACCGGTTGCCGGGTCAAGCAGCCGCGCCACCGTGACATCGTGCGCAGGCGGTCCGAAACGGTAGGCATAGGTCACGTCGAAGAACGCACCGAACAGGTCGGTCGCCGCGATCTCCTTTACTTCGCGCGGCGCCAGGTCCAGTTCCCGGCGGCCGGCAACGACGGGCACGCTGCCGTCGCGCAGACAGGCCAGCGTCAGCACAAGCGGTTTCGTCTCCGGCGTCTCGTTCAGGACGTGGATCGCGAGACCATTCGTGCCTTCGTCGGTGACGCAAACCTGAACCGGGCGGAAGCTGCGTTTCAGCGCATGGTAAACCGGCTTGGGAACACCGGTTGCATCGACAAGGCCCCAGCCGGCGCCGGGCAAGAGATCCTGGAAGGTCCAGACCAGCGCACCCCGGCAGGAGGATCCGTTGCGCCGCCATTCGGCGAAGGCCGCCGCCATGATCTCGCCGGTCAGGGCGCGTGACAGGTCGAGGTAACGGTCCGGATCGCCGTAGCGCACGGCTGCCGGGTCGAGGCCGTAAAGTTCGTGAAAATAATGATCGCGCACATCCTCGAAGTCCCAACCCGCGCCCCGGTCGCGGGGAACCCGCGCCTTCCAGCGGGGATCGTGACCGGGCTGCACCGGCAGGCGGGCCGCAAGGGTGTCTGCCCTAGGCACGTTGGAAAAGGCCAGACATTCGGTTGCGAAGCGGACCCCGGCGCGGCGGGCATCCTTCAGCGGGCGCTGATAGGCGCCGACGCCGTAGTAGTGGGCAATGCCCGCGTTCGGCGAAAACGGCAGGGCGCCCTCGCAGGGGGAATTGGGCACGTAGGGCACGTCCGGGCGCCGCTCGCGGCTGATTGCCGCCAGGATCTCTTCGCTCAGCGGACCCTTCCAGCGGCTTTCCGGCAGGCCCATCATTGCGCCCTGCTGGTAGATCTCGCTGCCGCCGCACAATACGGCGAGGGACGGGCATCCTTCAGAGACCTGCAGCTGATAACGGGCTTCCGCCTCGACCGTCTCGACGAAGGCCTTGTCCTTGACCGGGTAGTCGTAATTGGCGAACTGGAAGTCCTGCCACACGAGAATGCCGAATTCGTCGCACAGTTCGAAGAAGTCCCGCGTCTCGTAGGTCATGGTGCCACCGATGCGGAGCATGTTCATGCCGGCGTCGCGCGCCAGTTCCAGCCACGGGCGGTAGCTTTCCCGGTCACCGGGAAGGCGCAGGATATCGGCACTGGTCCAGACCGCACCGCGGCAGAAGACCGGCGCGCCGTTGACGACAAGGCCGAAGCCTTTGCCATCTGCGCCGCGGTCGACCTCGATCGTCCGGAAGCCGGTACGGCCGAGATCGAAAACCGTCTCCCCGCACAGGATACGGACATCGTGCAGCGCCGGCTTGCCGTGGGTGTGCGGCATCCATTGTTCGACACCGGGAATTGAGAGTGTTGCGGAATAGCGGTCGCGGTCTGCGCGCACCATGTCGGCGCGCATGCCAAGGCACTCCAGCACGGGTGTGTCGCTGACGCCTGCAAGATCAACAGAGACGGTGAGGATCCCGTTTCCGGATCGGTCGACTGTCGCGCCGATCTCCCTGGTCTTCACGCGCGCGGACGACGTGTCGATCAGGGAGATCGCGCGATAGGGACCGACCGCATGGACGTCCGGGCACCAGCCCGGCATGTGGCCCAGAAGCGTGGTACGGACGAGCCGCAGCCCCTGCGAGGTGGCCAGTTGCGGGCGCCAGCGCGCACGTGGCCCCTTTTCATCGAGAACGGGCTGCAGGGCCCGGAAGCAGAGGACAAGCCGGTTTTCCGCCTGCAGTTCGACGGGAACCTCGTGGCCCAGAAACATGTTCCGGCTCTCCAGGATCCTCCCGCCGTTCAGGTACACCTCGGCAATGGTTGCCAGGCCGCCGAAACGCAGGATGCGGGGACCGGGTGCACCAACCGCGAATTCGGTGACGTACCAGACATCCTTGTCATGCAGGGACCACGGGCTTTCCGGGTCGTAGCGGCCGGCATCCGCCAAGGCTGCCGCGGCCGTGCCCGGAACCCTCGCCGGCACCCAGCCGGTCAGAGTGGAGAGGCCGGAGGGATCCGCGACCTCACCGGCCTCCGCCACGGCAAGCGACCAGCCCTCCGTCAGCATTTCTTTTGCGCCCCCGACTGAAACCGTCTTGCCCCCAACCATGTCGCCCTGCCGGACCACCGCTCATGCCGCCTTCGACGCGGCCTTGCCAAGCCGGGATTCGAGACTTTCCATGATCGTGTCCCAGGCTTCCGCCGCCGGCTGCAATGCCGGCGCGAGCTTGTCGAACCTCTTGCGCATCACGGCCCGGGCAAGCTGGAACTGGACTGTCTTGGCCGTTGCCGAAATTCGCCTGGCCGCTTCCGCCGGAGCATCGAGACCGTCGACACCGCCTGTTGCGAGCCAGTCGAGATGGGCCGCGAACAGCTCGTAGTTCGCACCGAGCTGGCGCAACGTGTTGAAGGCATAAAGGTGGAAGAAATCGAACGGACGCTCGGCAACGGCTTCCACCTGCTCCGGGAAGGCGTTTGCGAAGGCCGCGACCGGATTTGCCTTGGGCCTGCGCGCCAGATGGCGGCGCAGCAGTTCGACGGCCGTTTCCCGGATATGGGCTGCGCCAGGCACACCGCCTTCCGGAAACTTGACGAATTCCGTGTAAGGCAGAAAGGCAGGAGCGTTCTCGGGCGCCTTGCGGCGGAACACGCCGTCGAAGTCATCTCCTTCGAGATGAAACAGCCCGAGCCCATGGAAATAGTCCATCGACCGGCCTTCGATGTCGAGGCGGTTCACGGCAATCGTGGTCTTGCCGTGGGCCTGGTGATAACCGACACCGTGCGTGTCCGGCAGATAGTAGCTGTCGACCTCGACCAGGGACAGACGGCCCCGGCCGATCTGATGCAGCACATGGGTCTCCACCCGGTCGTAGATGGCAAGCTCGGTCACCTTCAGGCCGTAGAGAGCTTCCAGGTCTTCCAGCGGCACCTTGAAGAAGGTGAACTGATCGCCCTCGAAATCCTGGGTCACGGAATAGCCGAGACAGGCTTCCGGCGGCAGGCCGAGCGCCGGAAGCACCTCGATCCAGACGTCCAGATAGCAGTTGGTTTCCGGCCAGTCCCGTTCGGCGGAATGCAGCGCATGGCGCCGGTAGCCGTCGGGCGTAAGCGCCGGAAAGACAGCATCCGTCATGATCGCTCCTGCCCCTAGCCCCACAGCGCCTTGCGGACGCCTTCCGGCCAGACCTCGACGTCGAAGCCGTGGTGGCGGAACAGCGCAAGAGCAAGGCGCTCCAGGCCGAAACCGACACAGGCGGTGTGCGCCGGAGTGCCATCGGCCTGCCTGATGTTCCAGGCCTTGCCGAAATTGTCCATGTGGTAGTTGAAGCTCATGCAGGCGGTGGGCCCGGCGGTGGAATTCACCGGAATGACCAGCTCGAACTTCAGTTCCTGCTCGCGCTGGCTTGCGCCCATCATGCGGCCGGCCCGGCCGAAAAAGGGATCGTTCGCCACTTCCACTTCGTGCGGGAGCTGCAGGATCCGCATCATTTCCTGGCCGCGCTGCTTCCAGGTTTCCCGGAAGGCCGTGGCCTGGTCCGCGCTGCCGACGCGCACATATTCGCGCTGGCGGAACATCTGCATGCGGGCCGGATCCCGGGAAGGTTCATGGCGGAAGCAGTAGGACTGAAGCGCCACATAAGCACCGTCCGGGGACAAGGGTCCCCGCCTGGCCAGGATCGGATAGAGCGGATAACAGGCGGCAGGCGTCAGGGCGACGTCCGTTGCCTTCTGCTTCCCGGTCCAGTCCTTGCCTTCGGCGATGCACTGGATCAGCCCCATATGGTCGTGATCGTTGCCGCAGAAGGCGTGCACGGTTCCCGCCAGCTGCGGGAAGTTCTTCATGTATCCGCTCGTTTCGAAATCCGCCATCGGCATGCCCGGCGGGAACACCATGGCTTCGGAAATCTCATCCTTGCCGAAGGTCAGTGCGAAGGCCTCGAACCTGGAGATCACGTCCTCGAACACGCCGCTGCGGGCGTAGAGGCCGTCGACACCGCTGTCGTGCAGGATGCCCTGGCTGAAGAGCTGATCGAGAAAGGAAACTTGCGCATCCATGGCTTGATTACCCCAGAAAGCTCGTGTCTTGCTTCTTGACGAGCAGCATGTTCGACGTGTTGCCGAGGATGCGGTCGTTGTTGATCATCAGCTGGGCCGAGTGCGCGTCACGCAGGTGACGGCCCAGGCTGAAGGGCGTGCCGTTCTTGTAGCCGGCAATGCCGCAGATCAGCATGCAGTGATTGATGATGGTCAGGATCATCTGCGATGTTCCGACCTTGATGTTGTTCATCTCCACCGAGAAGCTCATGGCATTGAGCGCATCCGGATCGCCCTTGGCGGCTTCAAAGCGTTTCAGACCGGAAATCAGGTTGGCCTTGATGAGCTGCAGCATGCTCGAGGCTTCGGCAAGCCGAAGGGCGCCCGGAGGCGTCTGGCCCGGCGTCCGGCGCGCCGCCGCCTTGACGAAGGCCTGGGAACGGGCAACCGCATCGGCCGCAATGCCGAACCACAGGGCGCCCCACAGCAGGTGCGAGACCGCCAGCATGGACTGGGCCGCGATTTCGGCGAAAGGTTTGGGCAGGATCTGTTCCGCGGGAGCCTCCCCGCGGAAGATATAGCCGTCGGAGCAGGTGCCGCGCATGCCGAGCGTATCCCAGTCGGCGGTGTGCTCAAGCACATACTGGTCCTTCAGGAACAGGGTCGCCACCTGGTCGGAATGGGGCGCATCCGGGTTCCGGCGCGAGGTCACCATGATCGCATCGGCCGCCTCGCCGTAGGAAATCACGGTCGCGTCCTTTTCCAGACGGACGGTGCCGTTCTCGACTTCGACCGCACAGATCGAGTTGCGCAGGTTGCCGCCGATGCCGGCCTCACTCGTTGCGGAGCCGATCAGAAGCTGTTCGTCGCAGATCCGCGTCAGAAATGCCTGATGCCATTCGCTGCCAACCGCATGGTCGGCGAGGCTGGCGATCTGGATCTGATGCATGGCGTAGGTCATCGCCGTGGAGGCACAGGCCTGGCCCAGGATGGCACAGACCTCCGCGATTTCCGTCATGGTCGCCGCTTCGCCGCCCAGCTCGGGACGAACCATGATGCCCATCAGGCGCTCGGCCTTGATCGCTTCCATACCCTCGGCAGGGAAACGGGCCTCGGCATCCACCTTTTCGGCGAACTCCCTGGCGACCTTCGCCGCGCGCTCGGCCCGTTCGGCCAGGCTCGACGCGGAAATCGGACCTGCGACGTTCATGTCAGGCCACCTGCTTGTCTTCTGTGATCTCATTAAGCGCCGCGGCGATCGCAGAGATGGACGAGAACGACTTGCGGTTCAGGAGGTTTTCCGGGAATTCGACATCGAACTCGTCCTCGAGCGCCAGCATGAGCTGAACGGACGCAAAGGAGGACAAACCTGCTTCATAGAGATCGTCGGTGTCTTTCAATCCGTCTACAGAAACGGGAAGGCCGCCGTGTTTGGACAACAGCTCGCGAATAATGGTCGTCATGATGCTTTCCTGTCGGTGATGCCGGATTGATTTTTGCCCGGCTGTTTGCGCACCTCGTAATATCTAACTATAGAATAATAGATAAACTTGCCTTAAAGCACTTGGTTAATTCATTGGTAAAGTTAAACAGTAATTCATTAACCTAAAGTATTTATTAATAATATTAAATACTAGAAGAAATACATAAGAAAAAAGAGGCACTTATGCAATGACCTCTTTGATATTTTCGTATTTTTGCTTACGAGGCGCGCACTGCTTTGGTAATCACTTGACCGATCGGCCATTTTGAGGGGCGCGGGCAAATTCGTCTTCGGTTGCGTTACCGGCCAGATCCTCTGTGCAGGCAGGGGCAAAGCCGCGGAGCCCTTCTGGAAGGGCAACCACGACATGGACAAGGCGCAGGGCGATGGCTGGACCAAACTCCAGCCCGGCGGCTCCCTCAATGGCGCAATCTGCTTAAAGGGTCCACGACGAAGCCACTTTCAGCGCTCACAGATGCGCTGCTTCAACAGCCCACCAGGTTTCAAACGCTTTCAGACAGCTTGCTTTCAATATACATCTGCAATCAGGGATATATCTGAATACCCCTTTTTTGAATAAAACATCTATATCGGACAAGAACTTAAGTTTTTTCTTATCACGACTTGCATTTTACGCCTCTCGCGCAACATTTTTCAGAAACGCCTCTACATCCCGTGCCAGATCCTGGCTTGCCTCGGAAACCAGGTTGGAGGCGCTGTTGACCGTTGAGGCTTCCGCAGAGGTCTGCTGAATGCTTCCCGCCACAACGCTCATGCTCTCAGCCGCTGTGCCCGTGCTGTCGCTGGCCGATTTTGCCGAACGCGCAATTTCCTCGTTCGCGGAGCGCTGTTCTTCGATAGCGCCAGCCACCGAGCTTGTCAGGGCCTGGATCTCCGACACCTTCGCCGTGATGTTTTCAATGGCCTCTGCCGCATCCCGCACGGAGTGTTGTATGCCACTGATCCGCTCGGAAATCTCGTCGGTCGCTTTTGAGGTTTGTGTCGCCAGCTCCTTGACCTCAGAGGCGACGACCGCGAAGCCACGGCCGGCTTCTCCCGCTCGGGCTGCCTCAATCGTGGCGTTGAGCGCAAGAAGATTGGTTTGCTCGGCAATATCGCGAATGAGATTGATTACACTGCCCACATGCTCGGCTGCCTCGGACAGAGTGCGGACATTCTGATTTGTCGATTGCGCGGCTTCGACAGCTTCCAGAACGATCCGGCTGGTCGCCTCTGTCTGATTGGCGATCTCCTGCACGGTCGCCGTCATTTCTTCGGTTGCCGCGGCAACGGCCGCCACGTTTTCCGAGGCGCTCGCCGAAGCATTCCCGGCGATACCGGATTCATTGCGGGTGTTGGTGGCAAGCTCATCCAGAGCGGTCGCTGCCTTGCGCATCAATCCCATCTGCTCGGAAACGGTGTCCAGTCGCGATGACATGGCCGCCTTGAAGTCCTGGATCAGGTTTTCAAGCTGAGCCTGACGCTGCCGCTCACGCTCGCGCTCGGTGTTGGCTGCGGCTTCAAGCGAAAGCCTCTGGACGGCGTTGTCCTTGAACACGGTAACAGCGCGGAACATGTCACCGACCTCATCGGTACGGCCGCGGTCGTCAGTCTCGACCTCGGTTTCGCCTCCCGCCAGCGCGCGCATCGCGCTCACGATGCGATTGATCGGATTGGTGATCGTCCGGGCTGCAAAATAGCCAAGTGCGGCGACGATCAGGATCAGCACGACACCTGCGATCAACTGACGGTTACGCATATCTGTAACAGGGGCAATGGCTTGACTATTGGCCTCCATTGCAGCAACGGCGAATTTTGCGCCCTGATAGGCAAATGTCTTTACCTGGACATTCATCAATTCAGCCCGATGCAGGAGGCTGTATCCAAAGGCTTTGCCCTCTGCAAAGGCTTTGTCGATGATGTCACCTTCCAGGCGGGTCACCAGAATGTCGTTGGCATCCGGGGTATAGGCGGTGTCGTTGCGCATCAGGCCATCTTCGCCAATCAGCGCGACTTCACCACTTTCGCCCAGCCCGACGTTCTGGTTCATCAGGGCGTTAATCTTGTCAATGGGCATCTGGAAAGCCAGCACCCCGATTGTTTTACCATTCTCATCTGCGATCGGGTGCGCCATGAAGCTTGCCGGGGCGTCAAAGCTTGGCTTGTAGGGTTCAAAGTCTTCGAAGGAGACTTTACCATGCTCCCTCGTCGCTAATGCCTTGCGATAGACCTCGCCGAGGTCCGTATCCGCCCATTTGCCGCCACCGGGCGCAAAGTTGGTCGCGTAATCCAGTTCCTTGAAGACCGTGTAAACCAGGTCACCTTCCGCATCGAACAGGAAGACGTCGTAGTACCCCTTTTCCTGCTGAAGCTTGTGGAACCATGGATGGTACTTGGCATGTGCTGCATCATAAGCGGTGTCCGTGCTTGCCTGTACCAGCTTGTCCTTCTGACCCGTCGGATGAGGATTATCCGTGATGTAAGCCTTTTGGAGGGCCGAGGTCACATCCACTCCATCGCCAGCCATCATGCTCCAGGCCGCAGAAAAGTCCTTTAGAGCCATGATCGTGTTCGGCTGATCGGCCGTCAGCACAAGCTCCTGCTCGATGCCTTTCAGATAGGACAGAATGTTCGCGGACCCGATATCGGCAGCCGCTTCAAGGCGCGCTTTGGTCAGGTTCTCGATACTGGATTTGGCATTTAAATAGCTCGCCACTGAGATGCCGACACCGACGAGAGCGGCACAGCCGATGACAAGAGCAGGGATCTTCTGCGACAAACGGAGCTTAGGAAACACTGATTCCCCCAAAGAAGCTGACTTTAGGGAAATTTTGCCTGCCCGAAGTTAAGAGAGCTTGAACAAATATAATTTCCCACTGCACAAATTTTAGTCAAATACAAAAGAACCAATTGAAAGTAATCATTCGCGCTGACCGCTACGGCATATGCGATGAGTCTGCTTTAAAAAATTGTGGATGTGAGCTGCCGCGGAGGAGACGCCTCGGGGCGTCGCCGTGAGAAAAACCATTATTGCAGAAAGCGATAGCATCGAACCCTCCCGCGTGCATTCCGAATGCGCGCAAAAAGGGCCTTGGCACATGAATGACCCCGATCAAATAACTCAAACCCATCAAGCCCGTCGCGAGAGGGTCCGGTCGCGGCGATGGAGCGCTTCCAGGCTCTCCAGGGTCTTGCCAGCTGACGGAATTGGAAGGTCGACCGGAACGGCGCTTCTGCGACATCGGCGCCCGGTCGCCTGACGTCCGATCTGCCACCGGAGAAGGACGTCAGACTTTACGAGTACACAACCTGGAGAGTGCCTCCCTTACAGCATCCGCTGCAGGACGCCGTCCCGCCTGACGAAGCCGTGGTAGAGAGCGGCGGCGACATGAAGAACGACGGCGGCGGTGAACAGAATTCCGAGCACCATGTGTATGCTGAAGAGCTGGTCGGCAAGCGCCCGGTCCTTCGCGACGATCGCCGGCATCGTGAACAGCCCGAAGATCGGGATCGTCGCGCCATAGGCCGACGTCGCGACCCAGCCGACGAACGGGTTGATGATCAGGAACCCGTAGATGAAGACATGGGTCGCCTTGGCCGCCATGCGCTGCCAGAGCGGGATTTCAGCCGGCAGCGGCGCCGGCGGGTGGGTCACCCGGTAGGCGAGCCGGATCAGCGCTAGGACCATCAGCAGGACGCCGACCGAACGGTGGAAATCGAACAGCCAGTTCTGCAGCGGACCGCCGCCGATCCGGATCATGACGATGCCCGCAGGCACCATCGCGAACACCAGAAGCGCCATGAGCCAGTGAATGCCTCGCGCGAACAGGCTGTAGCGCGCAACGTTTTCCGCCATTGTCTCTCCCCCGGGCTGTCTGTCCAATCCTAAACCATAGGGAACAGATCTACGAGCGTCGCTGTTAATACCGGCCTGCCGACCTCATGCGGGAATGGCGGCGATATCCAGATGCCCGACTTCGATCATGAGTTCGCCTTCGGATATCTGCTCCATGCGCCTGTCCAGCCAAAGGGTCAGGCGCTCCGGGTCCAGTCCCATCTCGGATCCTGCCGAGACCCAGCCGGAGACCAGTTCCCGCTGAAAGGCTTCCGCGCCGCTGCCCGCATGCCAGTCCGAGCGTCCCGAAACCACCTTGTAACCGGCAGCCTCGAACAGGGCCCGGGCCGCGTCCGCCGCGTCGGGGCCCAGGGCCGCACCGAAGCCCTTGTCCGTCTTCTGATGGGCGTTCATGGCCAGGCGGATATCCTCGTCGAACGGATCGGCGGGCCGGCAGGATGCCCGGCCGTCATAGGTCAGGCTTGCCAGGAAGGGCAGCCTTGCTTCCGTGACAAGAGCGACGAGCTGTTCCAGGAAAGGCCGGGTCACCAGGTCGAGAAAGGCGGATGTCGTCACCCCGTCCACCCCGGCGAAAGGGAGCGAGGCGAGCGCGGCCGACAGATCCACCTGACGGCATTCGACCGCGCCTTTTCCGAACTGCGAGAACCGTTGCCGGGACACCGCCAGCAATGCCGGGTCGTTGTCGGTCAGGAGCCAGTCCTGGGACACCGCGAGACGGCCGGACAGGGCCGCGACGGTGGACCCCGCGCCGCTTGCAAGATCCATCAGGCGCACCGCTCCCCCGGGAAGAGCGGCCAGGAATACGTCTTCGACCTGCCCGTTGCGGGCGGCCAGGTCCACCGGTTCGCGCAACCGCAGCCAGTCGGCGGAAAAGCCGCTCATCAAAAGTCCTCCAGAACAGAAGCAAAGGCATCGGCGGCATCCTGCCAGGTCGGCAGCGCCGCGGCCGCCTGCCGCGCTGCCATCGCGTACGCCTTGCGCGCATCCCTGTCCGCAATGAGCAATTTCAAGGCCGTGGTGAGCCGGCCGACATCCTCAACACCGCAGTAAAGGGCAGCCCCTTCCGGGAGCGTATCGCGTACCGCGCCGCCGCCGCCGCCGATCACCGGCAGCCCGTGCGCAAGGGCTTCCGCATAGGCCATGCCGTAGCCCTCGTAACGGCTCGCCAGGACGAAGACATCGGCCTTGCGGTACCAGTCCGCCAGGGCGTCCGGGGAAACGGCGCCGTGGAAGATCACCCGGTGGTCCAGTCCGCAGGTCCGAAGCTGGTCCCCAAGCGCCTGAAAGCAGGCCTCGTCCCGCGTGGTATCGCCGATGATATCCAGACGCCAGGAAAGACCGGCCAGGTTTGCCAGAGCGTCGAACAGCAGGTCGTACCCCTTGCGGGGCACGACGGTGCCCACGGCCAGCAGGCGCGGACAGTCCGTTTCCGGCCGGTCCTCGATCACGGCGCGATCCGTTCCGGGTAGGACAACATGGATCCTGTCCTCGGCGATGCCGAAACTGTCCCGGACCTGCGCCGCCGTCGCGGCGCTGGTCACGACAACCCTGCGCGCCTGCTCCAGCGCCGCTTTCTCCGAGACCCGCAGCCGATGAGCCGTTTCGGCGGATAAGCCGTTTTCCAGAAACAGCGGATGATGCACCAGCGCGATCAGATCATGGTTTTCCGCCAGCCGGGCCGCCGTCTCGCCCATCGCGCCGAAGGCAAGGCCGTCGATGACGACCCGCCTGCCCTTCGGCAGGGCCGCGATCCGGCGCACGGCCTCATCGAGAACGGCTGTGGCGGGAAAGGGAAAGCCGTCGCCGAGCGGCAGCAGGTCGACCTGCCAGCCGTTCTCGCGCAGTCCGGAGATGATCCGGCGGTCGTAGCCGTAGCCGCCGGTCGGCGTCTCAAGGTCGCCCGGATAGGCAAAGACGATCCGGCGGTCCGGCTCAGCCAACGGGCGCCTCGTACCATGCGCGGGCGACATGGGATTCGGAGATGGTCACCCGGATCGCGTCGATCTCCGATCCCGGACGGCCGAGACGGTCGCCCCGGGCGGCGGCTGCCAGGTGGTCGTGGACGTGTTTGGTCAGGAATTCGGTCGTGGTGTTGACCCCGGCAAACTGCGGCAGGTCATCCAGGTTCCTGTAGTTCAGCGGTTCCAGCACTTCCTTGAGCGCCTCATGGGCCCGGCCGATATCGATCACCACGCCGTTTTCATCGAGCGAGGCGGCCAGGAACGCGGCATCGACCACGAAGGTGGCGCCGTGCAGCGCCTGGGCCGGGCCAAACAGCGCGCCCTTGAAGGAATGGGCGATCATGACATGGTCTCGCACTTCAACTGCAAACATCGATTTCGGTTTCCTTTGATTGGAAGGAATAAAACAGGTTCATTCGTAGGTGAGAACGGCGGCAAGGACGTCCGGATCGTCAAAAACGTCCGGCAGGCGCTCCGGGGCGCTGTCGAACGGGATACGGTGGCTGATCAGGCGGTCGAGCACGGGATCGGCCAGGAGCGACATGGCGGTCGCCAGCCTCCGCCTAAAGGTCCACCGCTCCCGGCGCTCGGCCCGGATGCGGCCGACCTGGCTGGATTTCAGGACGAGGCGCCGGCTGTGGAAATCGCTGCCGAGAAGGGCCGGGACCGGTTCGTCGCCGTACCAGCTCATTTCGATGACGGTTGCGCCGTCGCCGGCCGCACTCAGCGCCGTCTGCAGCCCGACCGCCGTCGCGCTGGTGTGAAAGACAAGGTCCTGATCCTGCGCGAGGTTGTCCGGCAGGGAGAATTTGCAGCCAAGCGCCTCCGCAATTTCACCCCTGGACGGATTGACATCCATCAGCGTGACCCGTGTCGCGGGAATACGGGCCGCCAGATAGGCGGTCAGCAGGCCGACCACGCCGCCGCCGACCACGCAGATGTGATCCCCAGGTGAAGGCAATCCGTCCCATAAAGCGTTGAGAGCAGTCTCCATATTGGCAGCCAGCACGGCGCGTTCCAGGGGGATGCCGGAGGGTATGCGGACCAGGTGTCCGGCGGAGACCGCAAAGACGGACTGATGAGGATGAAGGCAAAAAACACTGCTGCCCAGAAATTCATCCGGACCGGCCTCGACAATCCCGGTTGCGGCGTAGCCGTATTTGACGGGAAAGGGAAAATCGCCTTCCTGAAAGGGCGCGCGCATGCGCTGCCATTCGGTTTGCGGCACGTTTCCGCGGAAGACCAGGCGTTCCGTTCCCCGGCTGATGCAGCTTGTCCGGGTCCTGACCCGCACCATATCGCCCTTCAGATCCGGTACGCTCGCGGCACGCAACTCGCAAACGCCCGGGGCGGTGTACCAGAGCGCTCTGGCATTTTCAGAATGTGCCGCAAATTCGTCGAAATTGGACATGAAACAACCCGGTCGATGATCTGCCGATGTCTTAATTCCGTATCAACAGATGACAAGATCCCTACCGCGTACACCATGGTTTTTGAAAGTCACAAAAATGCGTGCTGGATTTGAAATGTTGTTTTCCCGACCTTCACAACCGGCCATGACGGCCCGCAGGATCACCTTCCTGGCACTGTTTGCCGCCAGTTTCGTTGCCCTGTCCGTGCTGATGGCGGCGACCCTTTCCCCCAACGGTTACGGCGTCCTCGATTTCCTGGTGCTCGGCTGCTTCATCGTCACCCTGCCGTGGACCATCATCGGCTTCTGGAACGCGGTGATCGGTCTGGCGGTCATGCGCCTGTCCCGCGATCCCGCCAGGGCCGTGTGCCCGATCGATGCGGGGGATCCTTCCGCGGCACTCTCCACTCGGACGGCGATCCTCTCCTGCATCCGCAACGAGGATGTCTCGCGGCTGGAGACGAACCTCAACGCGATGCTGGCAAACCTGGTCCGCAGCGGCGAGTCCGGCGCCTTCACGCTCTTCGTCCTGAGCGACAGCTTCGTTGAGGACATCCTGCAGGCGGAACGGGCCATGACCGACCGGCTCGCCAGGCGCTGGTCGAACAAGATCTCCGTCGTCTACCGCCGCCGGGAGGACAATCCGGGCTACAAGGCCGGCAACATCGAGGACTTCTGCGACCGCTGGGGCAAAGACTACGATTTCGCCCTGGTGCTCGATGCGGACAGCTACATGTCGGCGGATGCCATGCTCGGTCTCGTCCGGCGCATGGAAGCGAACCCGAAGCTCGGCATCCTGCAAAGCCTTGTGGTCGGTCTGCCGACGGACAGCGCCTTTGCCCGTATCTTCCAGTTCGGCATGCGTCTGGGCATGCGCTCCTACACCATCGGCAGCGCCTGGTGGCAGGGCGATTGCGGGCCCTACTGGGGGCATAATGCGGTCCTGCGGCTGAAACCCTTCATGGACCACTGCCGCCTGCCCAAACTGCCGGGCAAGGGTCCGCTCTCCGGCTGGATTCTTTCCCACGACCAGGTGGAGGCGGTGCTGATGCGCCGTGCCGGCTACGAGGTCCGGGTGCTACCGCAGGAGGGCGGCAGCTATGAGGAAAATCCGCCTCACCTTCTGGAATTCATCCGCCGCGACCTGCGCTGGTGCCAGGGCAATCTTCAGTACCGGCGGCTGCTGGGAATGCCCGGGCTCAAGCCGGTCAGCCGGATCCAGCTCGGCCTCGCCATGCTGATGTTCATCGGCTCGCCGGCCTGGGTCGGGTTCATGGTCTTTGCTGCCTGGCTCGGTCTGACGGATGCCGGGGAGACGCCGTTCAGGGCCGATACGGGCGCAGCCCTCTTCATTACCATCATGACCATGGTGTTCGCGCCCAAGCTCGCGACCATCGCCGACATCCTGCTGCGCTCCGATCTGCGCCGAGGTTTCGGCGGCCGGTTCCGGGTCCTCATCAGTTCCGGCGGCGAAATCCTCTATGCCGCGATGCTTGCGCCGATCATGGCCGTCGCCCACACGCTCTTCATCGGCGGGCTCGTCTTCGGCAAGACCATCGGCTGGGGCGCGCAGGGCCGCGATCTGGAGCGTCTGCCGTTCGGGCTGGCCGCCGCGAAACTCTGGCCGCAGACCCTGTTCGGGCTGGCCGCAGTCACCTGGATCAGCCAGCAGCCGCTTGCCCTCGTCTGGCCGATGCTGCCGATCGCCATCGGGCCGCTTGTCGCCGTTCCCGCCGCGATCCTGACGTCCACGCGGCTGATGGGCCAGGCGGGGATCAGGTCCACCCTGTGGCGGATCCCGGAGGAAAGCAATCCGCCCGCCGAGCTGTGGGCCCTCGGCCTTCCCGCCCTGGCCGGGCGCGAATTCGCCGGCGAGATCGAGGCCCGGGACCAGGTGGCTGCCCAGGGCGAGCCGGTTCCGGTCCGCATTCCGGTCGAAGCCTGAGGCAGCGGCCCCCGGTCAGCAAAAAACCGGCCTTAAGGGCCGGTTTTTTCAACTGTGAAGATCATGGACCCGGAAGGGATGCGTCCCTGGATCAGGCCGCGTTCGACGACGCGATCGGCTGGGTCAGCAACTCGTAGATCTCATTGGGATCATGGGAGGCACGAAGTCCCTGGGTCACATTGGCGTCGCGCAATTGCCGGGCAATGCGGGCGAGCGCCTTCAGGTGATCGGCACCGGCGCCCTCGGGCGCCAGCAGCAGGAAAACCAGATCGACCGGCTGATCGTCGAGGGCGTCGAAATCGACCGGCTTTTCCAGCCTGGCAAACAGGCCGACCAGATGGTCCAGGCGCGTCAGCTTACCGTGCGGGATGGCGATTCCATGGCCGACACCGGTAGACCCGAGGCGCTCACGCTGGAGAAGCGTGTCGAACACCTCGCGTTCGGAAAGCCCCGTCAGTGCCGCCGCCTTTGCCGACATTTCCTGGATTGCCTGCTTCTTGCTTTTCGCCTTCAGCCCGGCAATCACCGCATTCTTTGTCAGAAGATCACTCAGATCCATATTTGCCTGCCACTGTCCGGAAGCGGGCCCGCGCTGCCGCGTGGGCCCGACCCGGATTCTTCTGGTTTATTCCGCAGCCTGTTTCGCTACCAGGGCCGGATCAATCCAGCCGATATTTCCGTCCGGCCGACGGTAAACCACGTTCATACCGCCGTTGGCCGCATTCTTGAACATCACGACCGGAGCCTCGCTCAGGTCCAGTTCCATGACCGCCATGCCGACCGTCATGGTCTTCACCTTTGCCGAAGTCTCGGCAATCACCAGCGGGTTGAAATCCGCCGGCACTTCGTCTTCCTCGTCCGGCGATGCCAGCACGTAGGACATCGCCTCATACGCCTCGCGTCCGGACCCGTTGTTGAGATGATGGTCCTTCAGCTTGCGCTTGTAGCGGCGCAAGCGTTTCTCGATCTTTTCGGCCGCAAGATCGAAGCTCAGCCGCGGTTCCTGGTCCTGTGCGGATACCTGGAGGATCGTCCCGGTATCCAGATGCAACGTGCATTCGGACTTGAAGCCCGTGCCCTCCCGGCTCAACGTTACGTGCCCGTTGTAGCCGCCGGGAAAATACTTCGACAGCGCATCCTCAATCCGGTCCGTGACGTGACTGCGCAATGCGTCGCCAACGTCCACGTTCTTTCCCGAAATCCGTAATGTCATGGGGACCTCTTATTCTTGTATCGACCGATAGGTCACCGGCTGAAACACCGGCGTCCGAAACGCGGTGAACGTTTCAGACCTACAGAATGGACCAGTCAGCGCCCGAGCGCCATCCCCTTCGTCTCTCACCATGCGGACGGTCGTATAAGCGCGTGCCCTGTCCGTGTCAATTGCAGGACCCTGCATTTTCGCGCTGATTTCTTCACGAATTATGTATCCGCGCGAACAGGCGGAGAACGCAGGGTTCGCCCGGGGAAAGACCGGCGCGACGGCAGGCCGCCTCCGTCAAGAAGCCTTGGCGGCAGGCCTATCGGTCCGTCTCCTAACGGTTTGCCCGCTTCTCCCGCCGCCGCTGCACGGAGGAGCCGATTTTCATGGCTTCGCGGTACTTGGCAACCGTCCGCCGCGCAATGTCTATTCCCTCATCTTTCAAACGCTTAACGAGGGTGTCGTCGGACAGAATGGCGTCGGGAGACTCCGCATCGATCATCTGCCTGATCTTGTGACGGACACTTTCCGCCGAATGCGCATCCTCCCCGCCCGTTGCCGAAATGGCCGAGGAGAAGAAATACTTCAGTTCGAAAATACCCCTGGGGGTCGCCATGTACTTGTTCGACGTCACCCGGCTGATCGTCGATTCATGCATCCCGATCGCATCTGCGACCGTCTTGAGATTGAGCGGCCGCAGGTACTCGATGCCGTAGGTCAGAAACCCGTCCTGCTGACGCACGATCTCTGTGGAAACCTTGAGGATAGTTCTGGCCCGCTGGTCCAGGCTCTTCACCAGCCAGTTCGCCGTTTGCAGGCAATCGGTCAGATATTGCTTTTCCGTTTCGTTGCGCGCGGTCTTCGTGATCGTCGCGTAGTAGGTCTGGTTCACAAGCACCCTGGGCAGGGTGTCGGAGTTCAGCTCGACCGACCATGTGCCGTCGTTGGCCCTGCGGACAAACACGTCGGGCACCAGCGGCTGGACCTGGGCCGATCCGAAGACACTGCCGGGTTTCGGATCGAGCGCCCGGACTTCCGCGACCATCTCGGTCAGGTCCTCATCATCCACACCACAGACCCTGCGCAGCGCCGCATAGTCGTGCCGCGCCAGCAGGTCCAGATTTTCTATGAGCGCTTCCATGGCCGGGTCGAAGCGGTCCCGTTCGATGAGCTGCAGCTTCAGGCATTCCCGCAGGCTGCGGGCAAACACACCGGCGGGTTCGAAGGTCTGCATGAGCGCCAGAACGCGCTCGATGCGTTCTTCCTCCACCCCGAACTGTTCGGCCGTCTCGGCAAGATCCAGATCCAGATAACCGTTTTCGTCCAGGGAGTTGATCAGGTGGTTGCCGATCAGCTTGTCCACCGGATCGGAAAAGACCAGATGCATCTGGTCCTCCAGGGAATGAACCAGCGACTCTTCCTCGGCCACGAAGGCTTCCAGATTGTAGTCCTCGCCCGCGGAACCGCTGGACACGTTCTTGTAGCTGTCGCCGCCTTTCAGCGCCGCCGGGTCCGGCGATGCCGGAACGCCGGGCTCATCGGGAAAGACATTGCCGAGATCGGTATCGAGCCGCGAGGCAATCGCCTCAGAACCGGTTTCCAGCTGGCTTTCCATCCAGTCGCCGGACTTCGGCTCCTCGCCCGGACCGGTCGGTCCGGCGTCCTCGCCGGCGTAGTCGCCGCTGTCCGAAAGGGCGGCGCCGGCTTCGCTCTCGCCGCCGGAGGGAAGGTCGTTATCGCCCTTTTCCAGAAGCGGATTGCGCTCCAGTTCGGCATCCACATAGGCGACAAGATCCAGGTTCGACAATTGCAGCAGCTTGATCGCCTGCATGAGCTGCGGCGTCATGATCAGCGACTGGCTTTGTCGCATCTCCAGCTTTGTCGAAATTGCCATTTACGCCCGGCGCGCCCTGCTGATGTTTTGGTCCACTTCTTGCTTATAGCGTAAGTGCGGACCCGTCATCAAAGCGTAAATTGTTCCCCGAGATAAAGACGGCGAACGTCCGGATTGGTTACGATTTCGTTTGGAAGGCCTTCGGTCAGAACTTCGCCGGCAGCGATGATATAGGCCCGGTCGATCAGCCCGAGGGTTTCGCGCACGTTGTGATCGGTGATCAGAACGCCGATGCCGCGCTGGGTCAGGTGGCGCACAAGCTGCTGGATGTCGCCGACCGCGATCGGGTCGATGCCGGCAAACGGTTCGTCGAGCAGCATGAACGAGGGGCGGCTTGCAAGCGCCCGGGCGATTTCGACACGCCGGCGCTCGCCGCCCGACAGCGCGATCGACGGCGACTTGCGCAGGTGGGTCAGGCCGAATTCGGCGAGCAGGTTGTCCAGTTCCTCGTTGCGCTTCTTCCGGTTCGGTTCGATCACCTCCAGGACGGCGCGGATGTTTTCCTCCACCGTCAGCCCTCGGAAGATCGAGGCTTCCTGGGGCAGGTAACCGATGCCGAGGCGCGCGCGGCGGTACATGGGCATCTTGGTGATGTCCAGACCGTCGAGCATGATCGCGCCCTGATCCGGACGGATCAGGCCGGTGATCATGTAAAAGGTGGTGGTCTTGCCGGCCCCGTTCGGCCCGAGCAGCCCGACGGCCTCGCCGGGCCGGACCGCGAGGCTGACGTATTTGACCACCTGGCGGCGGCCGTAGGTCTTGCCGATACCTTCCACCACCAGGGCTCCGGTCTGGCTGCGACCGGCCTCGGGCATCTCAGTCATGTCCACGGGCGTGGCTGTCGAGGCGATGGAAAACAGTTTCACAAATGCGATCCATTGATTGCGCGCGCAGCCCTTGTCATAAGGCTTCGCCCTTCCGCTGTCGAGATAGGAAACCGCGGGTCCCGACCTCGTTACGCACGTCAGTTTTTATCGAGGCTGTTCGGCTGGATGAGAACTTTCACACGGCCCGACTGCGGCGCCTGAAGGTCGGCCTTTCCGGTCTTGAGATTGACCGTCAGCCTGTTGCCCACGACCACGTTCGGCCCCTGGCTCAGGACCACCTCCTTGCCGGTCATGACCATCACCTGGCGGTTCATGTCGAAACTCGCCTGATCTCCGGTCGCGGTCTGGTCCTTCGAGGTGATGTAGACCCGGCCCGACGCCTCGAGGCGGGATATCTTCTGCTGGACCGAACCGCTCGCGGAGCCGTCGTAGAAGACGCGCAGGCGCTCGGTCTTCAGCTGGGTGTCGCCCTGGGACACGACCACGTCGCCCTTGAAGGTGGCGCTGTTGGTGCTGTCCTCGACTTCCAGCTGCTCCGCCTCGATCTGGATCGGCTCCCTGGTGTTGGAGCCGAACCCGGCAAAAGCATCGGAAAAGGTCTGCGCCGACGCGACCTGGGGGATTGCCAGCACACAAAGCGCTCCAGCAAGCGCGGCGCGGAGCCGTTTTTTCATTCTATTTCCCCTGTTCCGGCGGTTGGAGTGTCATCTTGATCCCGTCGGTGAACCGCACCTTGCCTGCGTCCTGATCATAGCTCAAGCGTCCGGCCCTGATCGTCCCCTTGTCCGAGCGGATCGAAATCGGTTCATCCGTGCGCACCGCTCCGGTCTTCAGGTCGACCGTCACCTCGGACAGGTCAACGGTATAGCCTTCGCTCCATTCGATCTGGAGCCCGTCGTAAAGCCTGAGAGTCTCCTCGGTGTTGTCGAACGTGCCCTTCAACGCGGTGATCCTGGCGGTCTGGTCGGGGCTGGGGACGATATCCGCCCGGATCATCTCCAGATCGATGATCATCGGATTGCTCAGCCTTTGCACGGCGCGGTTGGCCGTCACCTTGTAGGAACGGTCGCCGTCATGGCCGGACAGTTCCGGCCTGTGCATGACAAGACCGTCGGAGGTCAGGCTGACGGCGCCGATGCCGAGATCGGTAAGATAATTGAAGACGACGATCAGGCCGATCATGCCGGCGAAGATCAGCGCACCGACGGCGGGAAGGAAGATCCGCAGGAACCTGACCGCGCGGCTGTGCCGGCGCGCCGCTTTCTGGGCGCGCGTCATTTCCCTGACGCCAGCAAGCGCGGCGCGCAGAGGATCGGCATCGGCAACATCAAGCGTCACGGTTCAACCCCGCATTGTTCGCCCGCATTTCGCGGTGCGGTCCCGACTCCCCCTCGGCACCCATATAGGATTTCGGAAACAGGATGACAGACTTTTACGCTTGCCTCCATCCGGCAATCAATCCGAATGCCGTCAGCTATGGGCGAAAATATCCGTTTCCTCCCACCCCTTCAGGTCAAGCTCGGCGCGGGTGGGCAGAAACTCGAAGCAGGCCCGGGCAATATGCGTCCGCTCCTCCCGTTCCAGCATCATTTCCAGCTGCGCCTTCAGCTGATGCAGGTGCAGGACATCGGAGGCCGCATAGGAAAGCTGCGCATCCGACAGCGTCTCGGCGGCCCAGTCGGAACTCTGCTGCTGCTTGGAAAGCTCCACGCCCAGAAGCTCCCGCGTGATGTCCTTCAGGCCGTGACGGTCGGTATAGGTGCGCACCAGCTTGGAGGCGATTTTCGTGCACCACACCGGCGTGACCCGGACCCCCAGATACTGGCGCAGGACCGCAACGTCGAAACGGGCGAAGTGAAAGATCTTCGGCTTCGACGCATCGGAAAGCAGCGCCACAAGATTCGGCGCTTCCGTCTGTCCGCGCGCGATCTGCACCACATCGGCGGTTCCGTCGCCCGGAGACAGCTGAACGACGCACAGCCGGTCGCGATGCGGATTGAGCCCGAGCGTCTCGGAATCGACGGCCACGGCATCGGCTTGCGCGTAGGCGTTCAGGTCGGGCAGGTCGTTCTTGTGGTAGCGGATGGTCATGCCGGATACGGCTCCTTCACATGAAACGTCAGCCCGGACATGCATCGCGAAGGGCCGGCCGCGTGAAAATCAACCGGCGAACGAGCGTGCCGGAACGGTCGCCCTGACGTAAATCATGGCCGGGGACTTGGCAAGCAGTGCCGGCGCGTTCCGGTCAGGTAACGCTGATCCAGGTCGTCATGCCGGCCGCCGCATGTTCCAGCATGTGGCAGTGGAGCAGCCATTTTCCCGGATTGTCGGCCTGAAAGGCGACCTTCACGGTCTCTGCGCTGCCGATCAGGAACGTGTCCCGCCAGGGGCCCAGCGCGCCATCGGCGCCGACGGTCCGGAAATGATGCCCGTGCAGGTGGATCGCATGGGGCCAGGCGGTGTTGTTTACGGTCTCAAGCAGGATCGTCTCGCCGCGTGCGGCCGCAAACATCGGCTCCTCGTCCAGATTCGCGATACCGTTGAAGGCCCAGACCTGACCGGTCGCCCGGATGTCGTCCCGGGTCAACTCCCGGCCCTTGTGGCGCATCGGCCCCATCCGGCCCATCGCCCCGCCGGTCATGTCCAGGACAACATGCCTCGGATTTGAAAGATCCGGCTCGGCAAGCGTGTTCGCCCGGGGCAGGCGCGCAGGCGGGGCGCCCTTGCCGTCTCCCGACACCTTGAATTCGGCAAAGACGAACCGGTCGCCGGTTGAAACCTCCACCAGCGCGAGATCGCGACCGGCCTCGGGCACCACCATCAGATCCACTCTCTGCCCCGGGGCGATGACGAGGGCTTGCGCGGTCGACTGTTCGGCAGCGGACAGAGCCTGCCCGTCGTAGGCGATCACCTGACCGCCGATCCTGTCCGGATCGAGTTCCAGCACCCTGGCATTGGACGCGTTGACCAGGCGGATCCGGCAGGCCTCGCCGGCCTTGAGCGGGAAGGACGGCTTGCTTTTGCCGTTCACCGTCAGCCAGTTGCCGAGTCGTCCCGCATGGGACCAGTCCATCAGGGAGCCGAAGCTTTCCGTATCGAGACGGCCGTCGTCATCGAGCCGCCAGTCGTCCATGATCAGCATGAGGTCATGGTCCCGGTCGAAGACGGGGTCCTCTTCCTCGATGATCAGGGGTCCGTAAAGACCCCGGCCGACCTGGTTCCAGCTCTTGTTGTGGGCATGGTACCAGTAGCTGCCCGCGTCCGGCGCGACGAAGTCATACTCGAAGGTCCCGCCCGGCGGCACCGGATCCTGGGTCAGACCGGAAACCCCGTCCATGGCATTGTCGATCCGGATCCCGTGCCAGTGGATCGAGGTTGCCTCCTCCAGGGCGTTGATCAGCCGCACCCTGACCCGCTCGCCGCGCCGGACCCGGATTTCCGGCCCCGGAAGGCCGCCGTTGTAGAGCCACAGGTCGGAAGCCCCGGCGTCCTCGCTGTAGAGCTTGCGTTGACCCGGCCCCGCGGTGATCTCGAGGAAACCGTCGGCCGCGCGCGCCAACCCGACAGAGATGCCGGGGGCCATTGCCGTCCCGACAAGCCCCGCGGCTCCCGCCAGCAGATTGCGCCGGGTCAGCCGTGAACCACTCACTCGGATTTCTGACATACCCGTTCTGCCTTTCGCCATGGCCTCTCCTTTCAGGCGCAAACCGCTCCTGCCCGGCTATGCCGGGCCGGACGGTCAGAATATCCCGTTCTCCCGCTGCAATGTCCGCACATAAGTGACGATGCTGGCCACCTGTTCTTCCCGGATGCCGGGGACCGGCGGCATGTCGCCGAAGGGCCAGTGATGGGCTCTGACGCCGCGCATCGCCGCCAGGTAGAAGGCCCCGTCCGAGTGGTGGTTCGGTTCGTAGATCTTGTGTACCAGCGGCGGCGCAACGCCGTCCTGCCCGGCCGCGTTGCTGCCATGGCAGCTTGCGCAGTTCTCGTTGAACAGCGCCTCGCCCTTCAGCGCGTCGCCGGACAGCGGCGGCACCTTGACCGCCACCAGGGGGGCGCCCGCGGTTGCCTCGACCGGCGGAGTGTCAACCTGTTTCAGCAGGATAAATCCTGCCGCGGCAATCGCGACGGCGCCTGCCGCAATCCATAGCCTCGTCTTCATTTTTCCCCCGCAAGGTCGTCCATGATCGGGCAATTCGGCCTGTCGTCGCCGTGGCAGTTTCCGGCGAGATCGGAAAGCGTCGCGCGCAGGGACTGCAGCTCCTCCAGCTTCCGGTCGATCTCCTCGATCCTGGCAAGCGCGATCGCCTTCACGTCCGCGCTCGCCCGGTGTTCGTCCTCATAAAGGGACAGCAGCAGGCGGCACTCGTCGATGGTGAAACCGAGACTGCGCGCCCGCTGCAGGAATTTCAGCCGGTGGACATCGGTTTCCGAATAGTCGCGGTAGCCGTTTTCGGAACGGGCGGGCCGGACAAGATCAATGTCCTCATAGTAGCGGATCGTCTTCGGCGGCAGATTGGACTGCTCGGCCGCGGCTCCGATATTCATGCCTTTTTCTCCCGGCTCAGAGTTTCAGGTTCTTCAGGCGCAGCGCGTTGGAAATCACCGACACCGACGACATGCTCATGGCCGCCGCCGCCAGCATCGGCGACAGCAGCACGCCGAAGACGGGATAAAGCACCCCGGCCGCGATCGGCACACCGACCGTGTTGTAGATGAAGGCGAAGAAGAGGTTCTGCCGGATGTTGGCGAGCGTTGCGCGGGCAAGCCTGCGCGCCTTGGCAATACCGGCGAGATCGCCCTTGAGAAGCGTAAGCCCGGCGCTCTCCACCGCCACGTCCGCTCCCGTTCCCATGGCAATGCCGACATCGGCTGCGGCGAGCGCCGGGGCGTCGTTGATGCCGTCGCCGGCCATGGCGACGCTCCTGCCGGATGTCCTCAGCTTTTCGACCAGCGCCTTCTTGTCTTCCGGCAACGCGCCCGCCAGCACATCGTCGATGCCGAGCGCCCTGGCCACGGCATTGGCGGTGCGGGCATTGTCGCCGGTCGCCATGACCACCGAGAGGCCTTCCTCGTGGAGCGTGCGGATCGCCGCGCGCGCACTTTCCTTGATCGGGTCGACCACGGCGATCAGGCCGACGAAGGCGCCGTCGACGGCGAAGAACATGACGGTCCTGCCTTCGTCCTGAAGCCGTGCCGCCTGCTCCTCTCCGGCGGCCGGGTCGATCCCCTTTGCTTGCAGCATGGCCTGGTTGCCGAGCAGAAGCGCCTTGCCGCCGACGGTACCAATGACGCCCTTGCCGGTTTCGGCGTTGAAGTCCGAGACGGAGCCAAGGCTGAGGTTCCTGTCCTGCGCCGCGCGGACGATGGCTTCGGCCAGCGGATGTTCCGATCCCTTTTCCAGGCTCGCGGCCAGTGCGAGCAGATCGTCTTCGGAAAGGCTGCCGGCGGCCACCACTTCAGCAAGTTCGGGCCGGCCTTCGGTCAGCGTGCCGGTCTTGTCGACGATGACGGTGTCGACCCGCGCCAGCCGCTCCAGCGCCTCCGCGTCCTTGATCAGCACGCCGGACCGGGCGCCCCGGCCGGTCGCGGTCATGATCGACATGGGCGTGGCAAGGCCCAGCGCGCAGGGGCAGGCGATGATCAGCACGGACACCGCCGCGACGACCGCGTAGACGAGCGACGGCGCGGGCCCGACCAGGACCCAGACGACGAAGGCGGCGATCGCCGACACGACCACGGCGGGAACGAAATAGCCGGCAACCTTGTCGGCCAGACCCTGGATCGGCGCGCGGGAACGTTGCGCCGCGGCCACCATGTCGACGATCTTGGCAAGCATGGTGTCGCTGCCCACCCGCCTTGCCTCCATGACGAAGGTGCCGGACTTGTTCAGCGATCCGCCGGTGACGCCGTCACCGGTCTGCTTTTCGACCGGGACCGGTTCGCCGGTCACCAGGCTTTCATCCACCGAGGAAGTGCCCTCGGTCACGGTGCCGTCGACCGGCACCTTTTCGCCGGGACGCACGCGAAGCAGATCCCCGGCGAGGATATTGTCGAGCGGCGCGTCATATTCATCGCCGTCCGGCGTGATCCGCCGCGCGGTCTTGGGCGCCAGGTCCATCAGCGCGCGGATGGCATCGCCGGTGCGCTCGCGCGCCCGCAGTTCCAGGACCTGGCCGACGAAGACCAGGGCGATAATCACCACCGCTGCCTCGAAATAGACCGGCATGAAACCGCCTGCCGAACGCATGTCCGCCGGGAAGATTCCCGGCAGCAGGCCCGCGATCATGGAATAGGCGTAGGCCGCACCCACGCCCAGCATGATCAGGGTCCACATGTTGAAGTGGCGGGTCTTCAGCGAGGTCCAGCCGCGGTGGAAGAACGGCAGGGCCGCCCACAACACCACGGGCGTCGCCAGAAGGGCTTCGAGATAGATCGAAAACCGTTCGCCGAGCCATTCGCGGACCGGCAGCCCGATCATCGGCCCCATGGTGAGGACCAGCAGCGGGATGGCGGCGCCGGCGCTGACCCACAGACGGCGGGTGAAATCGATCAGTTCGTGGTTCGGCTCATCCGACACGCCGCTCATCGGCTCCAGCGCCATACCGCAGATCGGACAGGTGCCCGGCCCTTCCTGGACGATCTCCGGATCCATCGGGCAGGTGTAGAGCGCGCCGCCGGAGGACGCCTTTTCCGCCTCCAGCGCCTTCTTCTTCTGATTGTTGCCGGACAGGTAAAAATAGGGATCGGCCTTGAACCGGTCATGGCACTTCGGGTTGCAGAAGTGGTAGTCCCGGCCCTTGTAGACAAGGCTCGGCTTGCCCTTGCCGAGGGTGACCGTCATGCCGCAGACCGGATCGATCACGGTTTCGGCCGCACCGTCCCCGTGATCATGCTTGTGATGACCGCCGCAACATCCGGAGGCTTTCTCGAGGCTTTGCGTGCTCATAGCAGGCGCCTTCCATCGTTCGGAATTCTGATTGAACCTGAAGATAAGGCTTCCAGCGACTGGAAGGTCAAGGGCGATCCTGCGAACAGTTTCGATTGTCCGTAATGCGCCCTGTCGGCCAGATGACCCTCTATTGCCTTTTTCGCCGTGCAGGGCCGCGCCTTCATGTGGGACGGCGGTGCGCCGGTTCACCCTCTGCCGCTTCATCAGGATTGCAACCGGTACCCCCGGACGGTATTAGACCGGGAGGGTCAAACAGAGATTCTTTGCATTCCAAGGACAGTGGTCGAACGCATGGACATGAATGAAGAGCTTTCCCGATATCTGCGGAACATGGAGAGCAGCCTGCTCCAGGTGGTCGACGACGACTTCATCCAGGAGCACAAGCATCTCACCAAGAAATACACCGATGCCGATATCAACGAGATGTTCCGGCTCTGCCTGATTTCGCCGGGGGGAAAGTCATGGTCGCCGGTCTGGCAGGTCCTGCTGCTCCTCTATCAGGCGGCCTTCTCGGAAAGCTACACGACCGAACCCGACCGCTTCATGACGCTCGGGAACTACATCATCCACAAGTTGCCGAAAGGGTCCAAACCGGTCATCTATTCCTTCGGGATCGGCAGCAACATCACCTTCGACCAGGCGGCGGCCGACCTCTTCGACGTGCCGATCCACATGTATGATCCGACCCCGGGCGTCGCCGGTTTCATGGAGCAGTTCAAGGACGATCCGCGCCTCATCTTCACCCAGGAAGGCGTCTATACCGAGGAAACCGAAATCAAGCTGTTCACCAGCAACATCCCCGGCAAGCTGAATTCCTCGCTCTATCCGATCCACGGCAAGGACGGCGACTACGTCATGGTCCGCTGCCGGCCGCTGGAGGATTTCGTCGCGGCGAACGGACATGACCATATTGACATCCTGAAAATGGATGTGGAGGGCGTGGCCGATGACGTTCTGCTCCATATGCTCGACAAGACGGATATCCGGCCGAAGCAGATCGTCGCCGAGTTCGAGGTCAAGCAGATCGAGAACCCGATCACCTATCTGCCCAAACTCATCACCTTGATGCGCAAGTTGATGGACAACGGCTACAGGATCTACAATCAGTTGCTGACCCGGAAGGCCTCGATCGAATTGATCATTGTTCATCAAAGCCTTTATGATGCCTGCTCGGATAAGTAGTCGACCCGATTTGGATTAAATTCCGGCGCCTGACATGGTGCGAGAAATGATTGAAGGACAGATCCGTTGACCGAAGTGACCCGCTACAGACTTGATCCTCGGCGCGACACGCCGCTGCTGCTGCTCGATTGCCCAGCGGACCTGTCGGAGCTTGCCGATCCCGAAAAGCAGGCCAAGGCGCGCGAAACCTATGAAACCCCCGGCATCGTCGCCGTCGACAACGCGGTCGGCGAGGATGTGCTTGCCGGCCTGCGCGAAGGACTGACCTTCGACCGGCGGAAATTCAAGGACAAGTTCAACCAGGGCATCCCGAAAACCCCGAGCTTCGTCGCGGCCCGGAACGAGGCGGCGCGGACGATCACCGCCCTGGCGCGGGCGCTGTTCGGCTACACCCTGCCCGACTATTCCGGCGCGGACATGTCCTACCGCCCGATGGTCACGGAAAACGAGCCGATGCATTTCGACGGTTACATGGTCGAGTGCGGCAAGACGCCGCTCATGTCGGTCCTGAACTTCGATGTGCTCAGCCGGTTCTGGCAGGTGGGGCCGAGCTTCAACGAGCTCTGCAAAAAAGAGAAGAAATACATCACCAAGGTCCTGAACCGGACCCGCGATCCCTATCTGGTGCACCACGATGTGCGCCAGTTCGGCATGAAGGGCGAAGGTCCGCTCGGGCCGGGAGAGCCGGTGCACCGGGTCGAGTTCGCGCCGGGCACAATCTGGTTCGCCAACCCCAAGACGATCTCTCACCAGATCGTCTACGGCAACGGCGCCCTGTTCGTGACCTGGATCATCGACGAGCCGGTGTGCAAGTGCCAGAAATGCACGCTGGAAGCCAACGGCATCAGGCTGCGGGAACCCGAAGCGGTCGCGCCGGCGGAGTAATCCCTTTCGATTGTCCGCGAATGGCCGGCTCCCGCCACGTCTGTCAGACGGTTCGGGGGCCGACCGGAACGGCGTGCCGGGTCAGATTTCCTCCCGGACCTGGGCATAGGTGAGAGCGGCGAAGATTCCGGTTCCGCCGACAACGTTTCCGGCGAACGCCGGCAGTATCCCACCCAGAACGGCTGCGCCGATCCCGAGCTCGCCATGGGCGACGAGAATGAACAGTTCCGTTGATCCCGCCACCACATGCGACATGTCGCCGAGGCCGACGACATAGGTCACGATAATGATGATCAGGACTTCTCCGGCGCTTTCCATGCGGGGCAGGATCCAGACGAGCGCCGCGATCAGGAAACCGGCCGGAATGCCCCACAGGAAATGGTCCATGGCATCCGCCTGCGCATAATGACGTGAAACCTCAAGGATGCCCTCGAACCGCTCATGCGGGACGATACCGGCGAAGGTCAGAACGGCCGCCGCTGCGGCGCAGCCAACCAGATTGGCCGCAAAGACGGTCCCCCAGAGCCGGCCGATGCGGGCGAACGCTTCCAGGGACGGGTTCAGGAACAGCGGCAGGATCGGGGTGATCGTGTTCTCGGTGAACAGCTGCATGCGCCCGAGGATCACGATCAGAAAACCCACCGTGTACCCGAGATTTGACACGGCGGGCGTCCAGTCGGCATGGGGCAGCACGGCGACCAGGAAGCCTTTGGCCAGGACCGACGTGCTGATTGCCAGCCCGGCGGCGATGCCCGACCACCACAGGGCACTGACAGGGCGTGCAAGTTCATGCTCGCCTTCGCGCCGGATGACTTCGAAAATGACCGACGTCCGCACATTCTCGAACTCGTCGGCGATTTCCTTTTCCTCATGGCTGAGCTTGACTTCCTCGCTCATGACATGTGCCTCGCGTTTCTGACCGGACAAATTGGGTTCGGATGCCGGACTTCAGGACTCGCCCGCCCCGGTTTCCAGATGGCGGATCGCTCTCTGCACGTCTTCCAGCATGGATTGCTCGCCGCCGGTCATGGGCGATTCCGAACCAGCCCGGACAAGGGCCCGTTCGTCTTCCTCCCAGCGGCGCAGCAGCCTGAGGCGATCGTATTTGGTCATGTCCGGCGCGTCCAGAATGGCTGCCGGAGCGGGGAAATGAGCACGCGGATCCTTCAGCATCTCGTCAAAGGATACGTTGGACAGGGTCGACATGGGTGGCTCCTTTCGGTGACTGGTCGAAAACGGCAACGGTCCGCTCAGTCCACGCTGGCGGTCACAGCGGTCCGGGCGTCGTTCAGCTGCTCCATGCAGGCCGCTTCGTCGCCTTTCTTTGCCGCGATCTCGGCGCCGTCGAGATAGTCTCCGACGGTCTTCAGGTTCGGCGGATTTCCGAACCAGCTCTCACGCGGTTCTCCGTCACCCACCGGTACGGTGACCGTGCTGGTATCGGTCTGAACAGCGACCTCGCCTTCAAGGGCGGCCTCGCCTTCAGCGCTGCTGCCGGTGTCGTCGGAATGGTCCGTGACGGACTTCCCTGCCGCAGGGTTTCCGACCCAGCTCTCGCGCGGCTTTCGCTTGCCGGCCGGTACGGCCACCGTTCCGGTTTTCGTCTGAACGGATACCGTGCCTTCGGCAGACGCATCGGCGGATGCGGCTTTTTCGTCTCCGGCACCGGCGAGCGGCGCATCGGCCGGGTCGGCGGCGAGCCTGTCGCCTTCCTTTTCACGGTCCAGGTCGAGCGTTTCGAGCCGGCCCTGTTCCAGCATGGACCGGTAGGTTTCGACGTCACTCAGGCAATCGGCGCGTGCGCTCTGGACGGTCAACGGGAGCGCCAGGCTCAGGGAAACGAGAGCGGTCGCCGCAAAACCGGGTTTGGTCATGATCAGCATGGTCATCTCCTTAATCGACATTCAAGGTCTGCGTTCAGGTGGTGTGGAAGGACAACGCCCGGGCTGGGCACTCGGTTCCAAACGGTTTGCGAAGGAGTGTTTCCGCATCCGACATCCGGGCCCGGCGGAACCAAACCGCACGATGGCGCGTTGAGGAGGGGAAAGCCGGCAGCGCCGGACCCCGCAAACCGAAGCAGGAGTGTCACCATGACCCGCAAGATTCCCGAAGAAAACGCGCGCCAGGGACGTCTCGGCCTCCCGGTTCTGATCGTTCTCGGCGTGAGCCTGTTGCTGGCGGCGGTGTATCTGCTGGGAACCGGACTGTGGGTGCAGACCTCCAATGAACTTGCGCAGGAGCCGTCCGCAATCGAACGCCAGAGCAAGGATATCGAGGGATGATCAGGGCAATCGGTCGATGGATCGAATGGCAGCTGCGCCTGCGCAGTTGCCGGGCCGGTATCGCGTTGAGCGCATCCGGCGGCGGCACCACGCCCTGGTCGACTTTCCCTGTCCGGCGTCTGTCTCCTGCCATGGAGGCTGTCGCGCCATTCGCCGCCAAACAGACGAAATGAAAGGAGTTGCAAAATGGGTATTGAAGTCGGAGGCCTGCTCGGCCTCATAATTCTCGTGCTCGATGTCTATGCCATCGTGAAAATCGTCGGTTCCGGAGCTTCGACCGGAAGCAAGGTGCTGTGGGTCGTCCTGATTCTGCTGCTTCCGGTCCTGGGCTTCCTGGTGTGGCTCGTCGCAGGCCCGTCCAAGCCGTCCTACGCCTGATCCGGGTTGGACGGAAACGAAGACTGTGCAGTCCGGGCGGCGGGCAGGAAACTGCAGATCGCCGTCCGGAACCGCGGCCCGTCTCAAGGCAGTTGATTGCCGTTGCGAAAAAAATGGCAATCCGATGGAACCAAATCCGTTCCGCTGCGTTTTGATGATAGGAATTTGCTCCGGAAAGCCGGTCTTCCGCGCGTTTTGAACGCCGCTCCATGAGGGGAGAAATCGAAAGGCGCCTGGTTCGGGTATCTGAGGCAACCAGTGACATGAACGAACGTACCGGCACCGGAGACATCAGCCGGTCACATGACGCGATGATTAAAAGGAAATGCCAACAATGGCTGATATGACCGAGACAGACGTCCGGACGGGAAGGCGCAAAAGCACGGATGACGAAGTGCATTCCCACATCGGCAGCCGGCTGAAGGCTTATTATGATCAGGTTATGACCCAACCCGTGCCGGACCGTTTTGACGACCTGCTGCGTCAGCTGGATGAGCAAAGCGCTTCGCAAAACGGACAGGAGCGAAACTAATGGCCACCATGTCAGTTGAGCTTCGCGATGAGGTCGTGGCGTGTATTCCAAGCTTGCGCGCCTTCGCCGCCTCCCTGGTCGGCGTCGGCGACCGCGCCGACGATCTTGTTCAGGAAGCCCTGGTGAAGGCCTGGGCCAATATCGGTTCCTTCAAGGAAGGAACCAACATGAAAGCCTGGCTGTTCACGATTCTGCGCAACACGTTCTATTCGGCCTTCCGCAAGGCCAAGCGTGAAGTGCAGGATGTCGACGGCCAGTATTCGAGCACACTGGCCGAACATCCGGGCCAGATCGGCCATCTCGATTTCGAAGATTTCCGCCGGGCGCTCGATCAGCTTCCGGAGGACCAGCGCGAAGCCGTGATTCTGATCGGCGCCTCGGGCTTTTCCTACGAAGAAGCCGCCGAAATCTGTAACTGCGCTGTCGGCACGATGAAAAGCCGGGTGAACCGCGCCAGGAACAGATTGGCGGAAATCCTGGATGTGAGTTCCGCGGACGAGTTTGGTCCCGACCATACCGTTAACGCAGCCCTGACAGCGTCCTCAGTACCGGCGGTCAAGATAAGTGCCATGGACTAAACTTCCCCCGACGAGCACCAGACTCGATCGTCGACTGTTCGGTTATGTGGCGGCGGCACTTGTGCCGCTCGCCGCATTGGCGTTTCTGTTTTCCTATTCCGACCATTTGCGCCGGGCGGAGGAAGAACCATCCCAGTTCGTCGACTATGCCCGGCTGATCGGCCAGTCGAGTGCAAAGATCATGGCCCGGACCGAAGGCTATGCGGCCGCCCTGGCCACCCGCCGGGAAACGGCTTTCGCCGACTGCCTTGCCCTTTTTGAACAGGTGCGCAGGGAACTGCGCCCGTCGGTCGCATTGAACGTGTCGGCCGGCGACCGATCTGTCTGCTCGGTGGAGCTGCGCGACAACAAACCGGTGATGAAGCCGCTCGGCAGCGCGGCGGGCCCGGGTGATCCCGTACTGCCCGTATCGCGCAGCAACAAGGAGACCGGTATCCGCGTGGAGATCGGCCTCAAGCCCGACGCCTTGCTCAGTGCGCCGATCGCGGCGACGATTTCCAGCGACATCGTCTTCGCGCTGCTCGACGGCAACGGCCGGATCATTGCCTCCCACACCGACGACGTCGAGGAAAAAAAGGAATTCCTTGCTCTAATCCGGGGCCTGGAGCCGGAAACGCATCCCAATCAGGCTTTCTTTGAAGCCGATGACGGCTGGCTCGTCGCCGCAGCGACACTGCCCGGGACGGATTTCCGCGTCCTGACCGGGACGCGGCCCATCGACAGTGTCCTTGAGCCGTGGCTCAGCCTCGCCAAGGCCCTGTTGCCGCCGCTGATGCTGCTTGCCGTCGTCTTCGTCGTCCTGCGTTACGGGCTGCAGCGGTTCCTGCTGCGCTATCTCAGGCATATTTACGTCACGCTGCGCCGCTACGCCTCCGGAGACCCGAGCGCACGTGTGGGATTGCTGGAGTCCGCGCCCCCGGAAATCAACATCCTCGGCATCACCTTCGACATGATGGCGGACCAGATCGACACCAGAACGCACGATCTGGAGGCGTCTCTGGAGGAACAGCAGCGCCTGACCCGCGAATTGCACCACCGCATCAAGAACACCCTGCAGATGATCGCCAGCCTGCTCGCCATGCAGCGGCGGGATGCGAAACTGCCCCAGGAGCAGGCCGTTTTGCGCGTGGCTCTGGAAAGGGTGTTGTCGATCTCGGCCGCCTACCGCATTTCCTACGCCTCGAATGAAGGGACGGACGTTGCCGTAGAGGCCCTGGTCCGGGAAGTGGTCGAGACCCTGCGCGAGCCGGCGATGATATCCCGGCATGCCGTGCGGATCCGCACAGACGCGAACACCGAAACCAAGATCGACCTGGACCGGGCCATTCCGCTGGCGTTCATCCTGGCTGAATTGCTGCCGCAGCGGTTCGACCATCTGAAGCCGGGAGAGGCCATCGACATTCACGTCGGCGGCGGCAAATCGATCGTCATCCGGATCTCCGGAGGGGCAACGGAGGAAGCCGTTCTCGACGAGGCCGATGGCGATACGCTGCTGCGGTCGCGGCTGGTCCGGGCCTATCTGGGCCAATTGGCGGCAACCTGCGCGGACGAAGGCACGGTCACGCGGCTCGAAATGCCCAATTCCTGAAGCGGGAGAGCTCCGGCGGGAACGGACCGGGCAGCCGGACCGGCGGTGCCTGTGCGGCCGGTGCCGCAAACGAGTATCCCCCGAACATAAAAAAGCGCCGCAGCGCGGGGGCGTCGCTGCGGCGCATTGGGCGCTGATGTCAGGGAGGAAGAATTCAACGCCGTAATATCGGGGCCTTATCAGGCCGCGGGCGGACGACGGCCGGTAACCAGGCCGTAGACCAGCGAGATGGCGAAGAGGACAATCGCCACGAAGAAGATCAGCTTTGCGATGCTCACCGCGGTGCCGGCGATACCGCCGAAGCCCAGGACTGCGGCGATCAGGGCGACGATCAGGAAGGTAATGGCCCAACCAAACATGTTCTCACTCCTTTCAGCATCATCCCGGGTCAAAGGCGCTCGGTCCTTCAGGTGACGGGACGAATTGACGGGTTCCACGTTCAGAAGCCGAACAGCGGCCAGTCAAGGCAGGGCCGGCTTCCAGGTCATCAGCGCAACACGCGCTGTCCCCTGATCAACGCGGCAATCAGGATTTGGTTCGAACGGCTGCGGTTTTTTTTTGAAATTGGCGTTTTGCGGAGAACTTGCGGCCGGGGCGACAGCGCCCGGTCACCAGAACAACTCTTTAGATTCTTGCTGCGAAGTTTCTTTCTTCCAAAAACCGGTCGGGCGACCGAAAAAAGAAAAATCACTCGGAACTTTTTGCGGGCGCGCCGGTTGTCTTGGTGTCACCGGGCCGCGCCGTGCAGGCCGTTTTTCCAAGACCTCCTGCACGGCACGGCCAATATGCCAATCTGACATATCTGGAGATCATATCATGATCCGCACGCTGCTTACCACTACCGCTCTTGCCGCCGCTCTTTCGACCGGCGCATTCGCGGCTGAAACCATGACGAAGTCCGACGACCAGATGGGCACCACCACGATCGGCGTGTCCGTGTTCACCAAGTCTCCGGACGCACAGCCGATGGAAAGCGTCAACGGCTACTTCGCCGCCGCCCGGAACCAGGTTCTGGCAACGACCCTGATCGGCAAGATGATTTATAACGGCACCAGCGAAGACGCCGAAAGCATCGGCGACGTCAACGACGTCGTGCTGTCGCCGAACGGCGAGGCCGAAGCCGTTGTCGTCGGTGTCGGCGGCTTCCTCGGCATCGGCGAAAAGGATGTGGCCGTCGACTTCGAACGGGTCACGTGGATCGAGCGCGACGGCACGCGCTGGCTGGTGACCAATGCGACCAAGGAAGAGCTGGAAAACGCCCCGGCCTTCGACCATTCGGTGTTCGAAGTGGAAGGCGAGAAGTCGACCACGCTTGAGATCAACACCGCGGACGACGAAATCGAGCGCGAGGCCGCCGAGGCCAAGCAGGCCGATGAAGAGCCGGTCATGACCCAGGCCAGGGTCGCCAATGCCGACGATCTGATCGGCGCTCCGGTCATGGGTGTCGGCAACGAGGAACTCGGCGAAGTCAGCGACGTTATCGTGACTGACGACGGCATGATCCAGTCCTACATCATCGATGTCGGCGGCTTCCTGGGTATCGGCGAAAAGCCGGTTGCGCTCGAGGCCAACAAGCTCGACATCCGGAAGGATGCGGACGGCCACCTGCAGGTCCACGCTTCCTATACCTCCGAGCAGCTCGAGGCGATGCCGGAATACACCGGCAAGCCGAAGCGCAGCTGACCGCGCGCCCTTCCCGGGCCCGGTATCCACCCTTCGGGTGAAAGGAAAACGCCGGCACCAGCCGGCGTTTTCTCTTTTTATCTCAATATTTTGTGGAACGAATCCGGATCCGGCGCGTTGTCTTAATGTGTAATCAAGGAGTGCTTACCGATGACCTCTAAAGCCAATACGATTGTCACCAACAATCACCCGGAACAAGCCGCTCCGGGGACCAACAAGGATGCGAGCACGATCGAGCAGGACATCGAACGCCTGCGCGGCGACATCGCGGCGCTGGCCAAGTCGATCACCAATTACGGCTCCGGCAAGACCGGCGAGTACAAGATGCGTGCGAGCAAGGCCGGCAGGGACCTGGCGAAATCCTCCCAGGAAGCCCTCGACAGCCTGAGCAAGGAACTGGCCGGACTGGAAGAAACGGTCTCGACCCGGGTCCGCGAGAAGCCGCTGCAGTCGCTGGGTATCGCGGCCGGTGTCGGCTTCCTGCTTGCCGCCATGTGGTCGTCGCGGCGCTGATCCGATGTTTCGGATGATCCCCCTGCTGACATCCGTGCTTTCCACGGATGTCGGCCACGCCGTCCGGCGGGCGAAACGCAATGCGATCGTCTATGCGCTCGCGGGCCTGCTGCTGGCAACGGCCTATGCCTCGGCCCTGATCGGCGGCGGGCTGTACCTTTCGGCAAGCATCGGCGCCGTCAACGCGGCGTTTCTGATCGCTGCCGTTCAGGTTGCCGTCGCCGCCTTGATGATTGCGATCGTCGCTGTCAGCCACCGGATCCAGCGTCACCGGGAGCAACGCCACGACAGCGGGCGCGCCCTGGCCGCGGCAGCCGCCGTTTCGGCGCTGCCGACACTGATGCGGTCGAAAGGCGCTCTCACGCTCTCCGTGGTCGGCGGTCTTGCCCTGCTCGCGGTGTTGCGCGCCGGCAACCAGGATTCGAACGTCTCATGATGAAGGAGTGAATTTCCATGTCCAAGGTTTCCCCCGTTCTCAAGGTCGATGTCCATGACGAAAAACCCGACATCGGCCTGGACCAGAAATACCTCAAGGAAATCAGCGCCGCCCTGTCCGACATTCTGGCGGCAACCTACCGGCTCACGATCAAGAGCCACATCTATCACTGGAATGTGGTCGGGCCGCTGTTCAAGCCGCTGCACGAGCTGACGGAAGAGCACTACAACGCGCTGTTCGCGGCGAACGACATTATCGCCGAACGCATTCGTGCGCTTGGTCACACGGCGCCGGTCAGGCTCGGCGATGCCGCCGCCTTCGCGCCGAAGGTCGCTGAAGTGAAAAACACCACGGTGATCGACATGATCGAGGACCTGATCGCGGATCACCGGGACGCGGTGAAGGACATGCGCGCGGCTGCGGAAACCGCGGGCGAAGCCGGCGACGTTGTCACCGAAGACATGCTGACGGCGCGCCTCGACTTCCATGAAAAGGCCCTGTGGATGCTGCGGGCGATTGCCGCCGGCTGACCGGGTCTCAGCCGGGTTCCGGCCCCGGCCTTAACTGGGCAAGAGGCGCACGTCCGACCCATCCGGCGTCGCGCCTTTTCGCCTAGGTCATGGAGCTAGGGTGTGAACTCATAAATGAAGACGAAATGGCATGGGAAATGGCGAAACCCCGTTAGGAAGCGTGCGCGGAGCGGGTTTCCTACCCGGTCGAGCACGCAGACGACACGGGGTGAAGTCATTTCCATGTCCTTCGGATTTGACCGAATTGGTCCTCCTCTGCGTCGCGAAAGGCTTGAAAATGAACTACATTTCCTGCGCTTTCGCTCCTTGATGAAGACCAATTCG
>Ga0272444_10000377_pt1 | contig 48628 bp, 32 predicted proteins | sample SSMForm13_FD_201033 | JGI IMG/M metagenome (GOLD analysis project Ga0272444, IMG submission 201033) | Marine sediment archaeal communities from Little Sippewissett salt marsh, Falmouth, MA, United States - SSM-Form-13 | ecosystem: Environmental > Aquatic > Marine > Wetlands > Sediment ... | reverse complement strand
CATTTTGCGGAAAAATGATACCCTGGTTATCATGCCCACCGGGGGTGGAAAATCGCTTTGCTACCAGATTCCGGCCCTTATCTTTAAAGGATTGACCATTGTTGTTTCTCCGCTGATTTCACTGATGAAAGATCAAGTGGAGCAGTTAATGGAATCAGGGGTTTCAGCGGTACGCTTAAACAGCTCGCTGACGCCTCACGAGTATCGTCGGAATGTAGAACTCGTTAAACACGGCAAAGTGAAATTGCTTTACCTGGCCCCAGAATCCTTGTTGAAATCCAGTGTATTAGAGATGCTTTCATCTGTTCCCGTGGATTGCCTTGCCATTGACGAGGCCCATTGCATATCCGCATGGGGACATGATTTTCGTCCGGAGTACCGTCAGTTGGTGGATGTGAGGCTGCGTTTTCCCAAAGCGGTTTGTATCGCACTGACGGCTACGGCAACCCCGAGGGTGCGAAAAGACATTAAATCCAGTCTCGGATTTGAAGACTCCGGTGAATATCTTGCCGGCTTCAATCGAGAAAATCTGTTTCTCCAAGTTGTTCCAAAAAACGATCCCCTGGATCAAACCATCGGGTTTATCCGCAAATTTGCGGGGCAATCCGGGATCATATACTGTTTTACCCGCCGGCAGGTAGATGATCTTTATACGGTTCTAAAAGATGAGGGATTTTCAGTACGCCCTTATCATGCCGGTCTTTCCGAAACAGAGCGAAAACAAAACCAGAACCTGTTTATCCGGGACGATGTACAGATTATTGTGGCGACCATTGCTTTTGGCATGGGAATCAACAAGCCCAATGTTCGATTTATTGTTCATTTCGACATGCCCAAAAATATGGAAAGTTATTACCAGGAAATCGGCAGAGCCGGACGAGACGGATTACCGGCCCATTGTATGCTGCTGTTCAGTTATGCCGACATTCATAAAATAATGCATTTTATAAACAAAAAAAACGCTTCTGAAAAACGGGTGGCGCACATCCATTTCAATGCATTTTTACGCTTTGTTGAAACCGATGATTGCCGTCGCATCCCGCTGCTCCATTATTTTGGTGAAGAATATTCCATTGAAAAATGCAATATGTGCGACAACTGTCTGGCCGGAGAAAAAGAGCTGACCGATCTCACCATACCGGCCCAGAAATTTTTGTCATGTGTTAAGCGGACCGGTGAGATGTTTGGAATGGGCCATATCATTGATGTGTTACGCGGCTCAAGTGCACGGAAAGTTTTAAAATTCGGTCATGATAAATTATCTACCTACGGCATCGGAAAGGAATTTTCAAAAAAACAATGGATGCTTTTGGCGCGGCAATTTCTTCACAAAAAGCTCCTGATTCAGGATATGGAATATGGAGGTCTGAAGCTCACAGATAAGGCATGGGATGTTTTTCAAGGGGAAAAAACGGTTCTGGGCCATTTAAAAAAACAAGATAAGGATAAGGACATTGAAAAAGAATCAAAAATAAAAACCATACCGGACCACGACAAAGATCTGTTTGAAATCCTGCGGAAAAAGAGAAAAGATCTTGCGGATCACGCAAAAGTTCCCCCTTATGTCATTTTTTCAGACAGAACCTTGATTGAAATGGCTGCATATTTTCCTCAAACCATGGAAAGTTTCCTGGATATTCATGGTGTGGGCATTGCAAAACGCGAAAAATACGGATCCATTTTTCTCGGCCTTATTCAAGAGTATTGCAGGGACCGTGAAATTAAGGAACGACCCAAAAACAGTAAGATACAGACACTAGCCTTACCCAGGCAAGTCGGCAGGCAAAGATATATTGTCATTGGCGAAGCTTTGGATTCAGGCCGCTCCATTCAGGAGATTATGGCGGAATTCAACATCAAGCAGGATACGGTATTAAATCATTTATTTAAATATGTCCAGGAGGGTCGGACAATAAGATCCGCCGATGAACTTCTAAAATTGTCAACACGTTCGCCGGATCAAAAACACCTTGTATTGGACACGTTTAAAAAACTCGGTCCCGAATTATTAAAACCCATATTCGAAGCGCTTGACGGCAAAATCAGTTACCAGGAGTTAAAGATTTTCCGGCTGTACTATTTGATCAAAAACCGTTAGGACACAGATAATATTACCTAACCCGGACAAGCCCGCCCTCCTGCCAAGCGGAGTAAGGCGGACGGGCCGGAACCAAAAAAAGATCGGTTTTATTTTTACCACGAAGATCACGAAGGAAAAGAAGAATAAAATATATAACCTTCGTGCTCCTCGTGTACTTCGTGGTGTGATCAAACTTTTTTTTCCACAAAATGCACAAAATTTACAACCAAGGAACCGCATACAAATTTTAAAAGGAGACGATAATGGTTAGCGAAAAAGAATTCGACGATGTGAACTTATCGGTAAAGCAAAACAACCTGTACCTGGAAGAGTCGTTTACCGACCTGGACATGACCTCCATACGGCGCTTGACGCCGGTCAAGCCAAACGGTTTGAAAGATAAAAGTCGCAAACAGATTTTTGTGGGTCACCTTAATTTAATGACCCCCGAAGGGCCGATCCCGATTCAGACCCCTCTATCTGCCAGAAACCTTAAAGAAGCCATGGAAATATACCCGGAAACCATGAAAGCGGCCTTGGCAAAGATGCAGGAAGAGATCAAAAAGTTACAGCAAAAACAAGATTCCCGTATTATCGTCCCCGGGACTTGAGATAAATCATGTCTTCCTTTTCTATTTTAGGGTCTCTCGTTGTGAAATATTAATCAAACCCTTCGATTTTATTTAATATCATAATTATGAGAAACACCATATATGGTAACTTATATTAATAAAATACAATATATTCTAATTCGATGGAATTATATATAAATTATATATAATTTTACTTGACAAAATCAAATGACAACTTTATGATATAATTAAAAAATAGAACTTTTTATAGACAATTCGATCAAATGAGTAAAAATTTATTAAAAGAAATTAGAGAATCTCTTATGATGAGCAAGGCCGAGCTCGCCAGAAAGGCCAATATATCACCGATTACCATTACACGGATCGAACAGGGAATGCCCTGTAGAATGGAAACAAAACGAAAGATTATTCTGGCATTAGGGTATAAAATTTCAGATAGGAAAAAAGTGTTTGGGGACTGAGAAGAAATCCGCCTGCGTTATATAGCGGCGAGATCTTGACAAGCGAATTAAAAAATGACGGTCTCGTAAAAAGTCCAACTTCTGCGTTGTGCTGCATTTCGCAATCATTCAACGTACGATAAGTACTCCTCATGATTGCAAAATTTGCACGCCTTGAATTTGAACTTTCTACGAAACCGTCTAAATCGGACTTTTTACGAGTTCATCAAAAATAATCAACCGTAAATCATCGGATAACAAAGGCAGAGTCGTTTGACTCTGCCTTTGTTTTTTTTTATCATATGTTAAACTCGTCCGCCCGGGTTAGGGGCCCACCAATAATTCCTGCCCGGGATGGATGACCGCTTTGTCAGATAGTTTATTCAGAATCCGTAATTTCTTCACCGTCAAACCATGGGTTCGACTGATTCTGTAGAGTGTATCACCGGGTCGGACCGTGTAGGAACGTTTTGTTGTGGTTTTTGGGGCAACCTTTGCCGGTTTCAAGACTTGTGGTTTTTTTGGCCTGACTTGGGCTATTTTTTTCTGCAAATCATTCAGGCCTTTAGCCACGTGATCCATTCTTAGCGTCATGGAAGCTTCCAGCCGGTCAAAACGATCCTTGAACTGTTCGAAAGCTTGGGTTTGTTCCAAGACCTGTGTTGCTTTTTCGTCGATATCTTGAAATCTAACGACCTTTTTTTCAAGCTCTTTTAACCGGTTTTCAAAACCTACAACGGTTCCCAATGTCCCTCCCAAAACCAGAATTAACAGGATGATCAAAATTAAAACAAATGCCCCAAACCATGAGAAGGGAATTGTTTCAGGAATTTTGAACACCCTGGAACTAAATTTTGGCTTTTTTTTCTTTTCCCATTGCAAGTAGTCTTCTTCATAAAAATTATTTTTTTCCGGCTTTAAATTTACTTGACCATTAAGGTCGGAGTTTTTGTAATCCATGCCCACCCTCCAAGAAATTATTTGCTATCCGCTTCTGATTCTGTAAAAATTATACATATAAAATTTTTTAGCAAAGTTAAAGAAAAAATGTTTTTTTCAAAAGGCCACGTTAGTTCGCTTGGCCCCGCCTGCCATTGCAAGCCCGCACGCTATCCATTAGGCTTAGGCGAAGACTGAGTAAAAAGTCGCTCAATTTAGGTTTAATTAAAGCGGCGCGGTTCCGCATCGGGAATGAATAAAATCCATAAGACACTTAATCGGTTGATATTAATAAAAATAAATTTAATAGATACATGAGTAAAATATGATTTATAGAGTCAGTTTAAATTTTAAAATTGTTTTTTCTAAAAATTTATATAAAATAGATTACAGTCAGAACCAATACAGTAAAGATCATACAAGGAGCTATTCAAGAAAAAAATGGCCATGCATAATTTTAGAACCTGGGACTGGGAAACCGGCAAAAAGTTAATTGTGGATACCACAAAGTGGAAGGATATGTTCGACTGGGTTGAAGAACCTTATGTCAGCCCGGACGGAGAAAGAATAGTAGCAGTTGTAAAAACAGGTGACATGGAATTTAGTGTTTGTGAAAATGATACTCCCTGGCAAAACACCTTTGACAAAATATGGTATTTAAAATTTAGACCGGATAATCGATTGACGGCATTAGTGTCGAATATGGGAGCGTGGACTGTTGTGGTGGATGGTGTTGCCTGGGAAAACACCTTTGACTTTGTATGGAATACCAAGTTCGGGGCGGATGGTAAAAATATCACGGTTGCTGCTCAGAAAGACATGGAATACTTTGCAGTGACAAACGATATACCCTGGGAGACGAGATTTTTAGACCTGAGCAATCTCGCTATCAGCCATGATGGGAAAAGAGTTGCCGCTGTGGTCCCCACCGTCCCGATAAAGCAAGGGGATATTTTTAAATTTCAGGAAGGTTGTTATTCCGCAGTAGTGGACGGTAAGATATGGGATGCAACTTTTGTTAACGTTTGGGGACTGGCCTTTTCCCCTGATTCCGAGCACGTGGCCGCAGAAGTGAGAACCTCCCTTTATGATTACACAATTGCTGTGGACGGAGTTCTCTGGGATAACGTATATACTTCCGTCTGGATGCCGCAATTCAACCCGGCAAACAGTTCTGTTACTGCGCCGGTAAGGATAGCGGGAGAATGGACTCTTGCTCAAGATGGCGAATCCTTTTGGAGTCGCTCTTTTGCCCAGCTCTGGCATCATATGTACAGCCCGGACGGAAAAAAGATAGCTGCCGTGGTGGCAAGCAAATATGGCCGCTGGACCATCGCAGTTAACGGTAACCCCTGGTCTCTCACCTTTGGTGATCTTGTCACTGATGCGGTTTTCAGCCCGGACGGAAACCGGATTGCCTGCATCGGAAAACAAGACGGAAAGTGGACCGTTGCGGTGGACGGTAGGGCTTGGGGTGAAAAATATGACATGGTCTGGCAGCCTGTTTTCAGTCCTGACAGCAGAAAGGTCGCTGCAAAAGTAGAAAGAAACGGACATTATACAACTGTTATAGACGGCAAACCTCTTAAAGAATCGTATCAAGCACTGTGGAATCCTGTTTTCAGCCCTGACTCTAAAAAGATTCTAATAAAAGGAATCCCGGACGATTCCCATGGGGGCAAGTATTTTCGACAGGTTTTGCCGGTAACCGATATTACCGGTTAACTCGGATCTCTCTCGATCTAAAAGGAAAAAAAGAGCTATGCATGATATCTATAATTTTGTCAGCGGCCCGTTGGTCTGGGTCTCTTTTATCATTTTTTTCGCGGGGTGTTTGTACCGGCTGATCTCCATGGCCGTTTTGGCCAGAAAGAAAGATGTATTCGTATATGAGTATATGAGTTTAAAATTCGGACTTCGGTCGATCCTGCATTGGATCGTTCCCTTTGGAACTTTAAAATGGAGAAATAATCCGTTTTTCACCATCGTCACATTTACATTTCATATCTGCATTATTTTTATTCCGATTTTTCTTAGTGCACATATAATTCTATTTAAGGAATCGTGGAATATTAGCTGGTGGTATATTTCAGACACTGCTGCCGATGTAATGACAATCGTTGTTATCGCTACCTGTATTTTTTTTCTTATGAGAAGAATCGTTTTGCCGGAAGTCAAGTACTTAACCTCTATTTCTGATTACCTAATACTTGCTATGGTTTCTGCACCCTTTATCACGGGATTCTGGACATATCATCAGTGGCCGGGTTTTAAAATTATGGGAATTTTCCACATCATAGCCGGAGAGATACTGCTGGCGGCCATTCCTTTTACCCGCTTGATACATATGGTTTTTTTCCCTTTTACAAGAGCGTACATGGGGTCTGAATTCGGCGCCGTCAGGCACGCAAAAGATTGGTAGGAAACGTAAGATAAAATCGTAACATTCTAATTTTGCACACGAAAGCCCCCGACTCGTGCAAAATTCAGGTCAAACGATTTTATAAAAGGAGAATATTACATGGCTGAACCTGCCGTTACTAATAAAGATGAAAGCAATACAGTTGTTGATAAGGGAATTGATAAGGGAATTGCTCGCTTGACTCCGGAAAAAATCGAGCAGGTTATAAACAAGGTTTTATCGTCGGAAACCGGTGCCCGGCTGAAGACGTATGTTGAAACCTGCGTCCACTGTGGACTTTGCTCCGAAGCTTGCCACTATTATCTTTCCCATGATAACGATCCGAAATTTTCTCCTGCGGGCAAGGTCAAACAAACCCTATGGGAAATATTAAAGAAAAAGGGTAAAGTTGATCCCGAGTTTATAAGAAATGCCTCCCGGATTGCCTACACGGAATGCAACCTGTGCCGACGCTGCGCCATGTATTGCCCCTTTGGTATAGACATTGCTTACTTAATGTCTGTTGTGCGAAGGCTCTGCCATATGCTGGGGGTCATCCCGCTGTATATACAGGATACCGCACACAGCCATTCAGCATCCTTAAACCAAATGTGGGTAAAGGAAGATGAATGGATTGACAGTCTGTTTTGGCAAGAAGAAGAAGCACAGGACGAAATACCATCTTTAAGGATACCCATAGAAAAGGAAGGGTCTGAAATTCTTTACTCCGTCATTGCTCCTGAACCAAAATTTCGTGCACAGCTCATATATCAGGCTGCGGTTATCATGAACGCAGCCGGAGTTGATTTTACCATGCCGGCAACACCCGGATGGGACAACAGCGATTTATGCATGTTTACCGGAGACTATGAAATGATGGGCCGGTTAAAAAAGGCACATTTTGAAACGGCCATGCGGCTCAAGGTCAAGCGGATTGTAATGGGAGAGTGCGGACATGCATTCCGGTCCGTATATGATATGGGAAACCGGTGGCTGGCGTGGAAGATGCCGCCAATACCCATTATACATGCGGTGGAATTCTATTACGAATTGTTAAAAGAGGGAAAGATAAAAATCACTAAAAAGTATGATAAGCCGGTCACCTTCCAGGACCCCTGCAATATTGTCAGGGGAAGAGGCCTTCATGAAAAAGCACGTTATATTGTTGATGCCATTTGTGAAGAATTTATCGAGATGCAGCCCAACCGGGAACACAATTATTGTTGTTGTGCAGGAGGCGGAGTAATAAACACCGGTCCTCCATATAAGATGACGCGGATTAAAGGGAACAGGATCAAGGCAGAACAGTTATTTGCGACAAAGGCCAGGGGTGCAAAGGTTATCATTGCTCCTTGCCATAACTGTCATGGCGGAATTGAAGATATTAATCATTACTACGGCCTTGATATGGAACTACATTTTCTGGGTGATATTATATACAAAGTCATGGAAAAACCGGAATAATTGGTAAGTTCAGTTGGTTCATGCGTGGGGTGGTGAGAATCGCCGTGTATACAGATGGAATTTTAATCCCATTTTTGTTCCTTATCTTAAGGTGTCAGGTTTCAGGTGTCAGGAATGATGAACAGAGGCGCTGGCACCTGAAACCTGACACCTGACATCAAGCATACGGCAAGCAATAAATATGGGATATTTTTTAAAGCCATATTATGGACAATTTTAATCATCCCGGTTCAGGCGCATAAAATTGGGGGAATCCTGATGGAAAAAAGGACAGTGATAATATATACGGTAATAATTTTGATGGGTTGCATATTTGCGGTGATGTCCGGCTATTCTCAGGAAGATGTGACAACTGTTGCAGATAGCGCATTTGAGAAGAAGATGAGACCGGCGGTTCCGTTTCTGCATGATCAGCACAATGAAACAGCAGAACTTGACGAATGCAATACGTGTCATCATGTATATGAAAATGGAAAAATTGTTGAAGATGATTCTTCCGAGGATCAGGAATGTTCAGGATGCCATACCCTTAATAAAGGCGATAACCCCATGTCCCTTGTAAACATTTACCATTTGCAATGCAAGGGGTGTCATCAGGAAAAAAAGGCCGGACCGATCATGTGCAGCGAATGTCATCCAAGATAAACGCACCGCTCGGACCCGGAAGAGATTGAGAAGAAAATTGAACCCGAAAATTTCCCAAAATTCCACAAGGAAAGAAGTATCCCATGATTGATCAAGAGACGAAACGGCTTGCTTCTATTTTTGATGCCATGGGGCGTGGTGTTTATATCATCGGGGATGATTACCTTATAAAATTCATGAACAAAGCCAGTATTAACGCTTTTGGGGAAGGCATTGGAAAAAAATGCTATCAGGTGATTGCGAATCGTGACAAGGTTTGTTCCTGGTGCCGGGCAAAGGAGGTCTTTAAGGGAAAAACCCTTCGTTGGGAAAACTATTTTTCGCACATCAACAAAACTTTCGAGATTTTTGAATTACCTTTGAAAACCGCAGAGGGAGACATATCGCATTTTTGTATATATCGAGATATTACAGAGACAAAAGAGCGTGAAAAAATGCTTCGCGCCTCCATAGAAGACTACAAAAAATTGTTTGAACATGTGCGTGTCGGTGTGCTCATGAGCAGCAAGGAAGGAAAATTTATTGATGCCAATCAGGCGCTTATGGAGATGTTGGGATACACGAGCAAAGAGGAGTTTTTTAAGGTAGATATAACCAGAGACCTTTATCTGAAACCTGAGGATCGCCGAAAATACATGGATTTGATTGAACGAGACGGTCATGTAATTGACTATGAAGTTGATTTGAAGCGCAAGGATGGAAAAGTGATCTCGGTATTGCGAACCGCTCACGCACGCTATGATCGAGAGGGGAATATTATAGGGTTTGAAGGAATTTGTGTGGATCAAACCCAAAGAAAAGAGATGGAACGAAAGCTTAAAAAAGCGCATGATTTTCAAACCAACCTCATTCAGACCTCGATAGACCCGATCATTGCCAATGACCTTAGAGGCAACATCATCATTTTTAACAAAGGCGCTGAAAACGTTTTCGGGTACACCCAGGAGGAAGTTTCCAAAATTCACGTCACCCAGTTTTACAAAAAAGGCGAGGCAAAAAAAATTAAAAAAATGATTTACGGGCCCGAGAACGGCGGTCCCGGCCGTTTGCTTAACTATAAAGTGGAAATTGTCGATAAGTATGGGCAAATAGTACCCATCCTGCTCTCCGCAACATTGCTGTATGAAGAAGGTCAGGAAGTTGCCACGGTAGGCTATTTTAAAGATATGCGTGAGGTTAAGCGACTGCAACAAGAGCTTCATACACTCTTTGAGTTTGAACACAACCTAATTCAGAGTTCCATAGATGCCATCATTGCCTCGGACAGGGATGGATCCATTATCGTTTTCAACCAGCAAGCCGAAAAACTGCTGGGATATTCCGCATATGAAATGATCATGAAAATGTCTTTTAACGATCTTTTCCCGCCGGCCATGTTGGAAGAGGTCAGGAAAGAGCTGGCTTCCAATGAATACGGAGGGGAAAACCGGCTCCTTCTTTTTGAGACATATATGATTAATAAAACAGGTGATAAGATTCCGGTCCAGCTCTCAGCCACGGTTATGTTCGACCAAAGCGAAGAGATCGGCATGGTGGGATTTTTCAGGGATTTAAGAGAAATCAGAAGAATGGAACAGCAGTTTGCCGATCAGACCCGACTGCTTCACGAGCACAAAATGATTTCCCTGGGTAGGCTGTCCGCCAGCGTTGTCCATGAACTCAACAACCCCCTTGCAGGAATCTTGAACTATATTCGCCTGATGCTCAAGATTATTAAAAGGGACTCCTTGGACCAAAAAAAACTGGAAAAGTTCCAAAAACATCTCACCCTTGTTGAGAGTGAGACCAGCCGCTGTTCCAAGATCGTTTCCAACCTTCTGGCTTTCTCACGCAAATCTGAATTAGAGCTGAAGGCAATGAGTATAAACGAGCTTCTGGAAAAATGCATTCTGCTCAGCCAGCACAAACTCATGCTTCAGAACATCCAGATTAAAACCGATCTTGATCCGGATATTCCTGAGGTTTTGGGGGATTTTAATCAAACCCAGCAATGCGTTATCAATCTTATTTTTAATGCCATTGACGCCATGCCGGATGGCGGCACCCTGGCCATGGCGAGTTCATTTAATCCGGGAAAGGAAATGGTCGAAATAAAAATAGAAGATACCGGATGCGGTATTGCTGACGAAGACCTTCACCAGATATTTGATCCATTCTATTCCACAAAAACAGAGGGCAAGGGGCTTGGACTCGGACTTTCCATGGTTTACGGTATTATCGACCGTCATAAGGGATCTGTCACCGTTGACAGCAAGCTGGGGAAAGGGACCATTTTTACTATTCGCCTTCCATCGCTGAATAAGGCGGACTACCACGATGGGCAATACAGAAGAACTTAGGGCTTCGCCCTAATTGGAATAATGGAGTAATGGAATAATGGGTTTGAAGGAGTTTTTTACAATTCATATTTTTTGAGTTGACTCGCTCATATATCCAAGGAGGAACTATGTTTAAAAAAGTTCTTTTAGCTGCATCTCCCACGGAAGCCAGTGCACGTGCTGCGGACATGGCTTTTGCTCTGGCCAAGCAAAGCAACGCCAAATTGTATATTTTCCACGCCTACGGTGTGGACTCAAATGGGTGGGGGGGGATAAGACATCTTGTGCCTTCCGGGAAAGTAGAAGAAATAAAAAAAGAAATAGCTCATTACTATGAAGAAAAGATCGAGAAATTCGGCGTTCAAAATTATACCATTGAAGTTGTCGCAGGAATGCCCCATAGCGAAATCCTGCGTTTTGCCAGAAATAAAATCGTTGACCTGATTGTTATGGGGTCCCATGAAAAAGAGACCGATGAAGATATGCCCACAAGATGGGGGATGGCCGGCAGTAGCCTCCAAAAAGTGAGTCAAAGGGCGCGCTGTCCCGTGATGGTCGTTCCCAAGCAGGTTCCAAAGATCTGGACCAAGGATGCTGTTGGTGATCGCCGGGATTTCCGGATTCTGGTGGTGGACGATGAACTCATCGTTCGCGATTCAATCAAGGAATGGCTTGAAGATGAGGGGTATACCGTGGATATGGCCGCATCAGGTCCGGAGGCTCTGGATAAACTGTCAACCCAGCCGTATCACCTGATACTAACGGATATCAAGATGCCGGGAATGGACGGTGTTGAACTCCTTAAGAGGGCCCATAAATCCTTTCCCGATCTTACCGTAATAATGATGACCGCCTACGCAACCGTTGAAACGGCCATAGAAGCCTTGAAGATAGGAGCCCTTGACTATCTCCTCAAACCCTTTGACCCTGAGATCTTTGTTGATAAGGTCTTTCAGGTATACCAGGATTTTGAAGCGACCCGATCGGTGAAGGTGACGTTTTCCAATATTGTCCTGGCTACGGACTTTTCTGAACAGGCTCAACATGCCTTCGGTTTTGCCTCCGGGATGACCCGCCGATACCAGGCCAAACTACACATTTTTCACGTGGTGTCCGTTATACATGATGAGAACGTTTTAATATTAGATCAAGCGAATATAGAAAATAGTATTGATGATGCCAAGGAAAGAATGAAAAACAAATATGGCTCGGAAATAGAAGGAGTTGTAGAATATTCTTTCGAATCATGGGAGGGAAGGCCATATGTCGAGATCCTAAAATTTGCCAGGTGGAGGAATGCCGACTTAATCATTATGGCCCATCATTCTAAAGAGATTGATCCGGAGAAAGCTTTACTCGGTTCAAATGTGGTCCGGGTTGCCCTTTCCGCTGCATGTCCAACCATCAGTATAAACCGGCTACCCATTTCCCGTCGAGCACCCGTGTAACACGCCTTTCCCGTGTCCAAGCCTGAAGCCTTTATGGGGAATACGGTTGGATTGAGAAAAGGTTCCGGTTAAGCTCCCCTCTTCTAAAGGGGGATTTAGAGGGACATCAGGATGTTGGCAATACATCCTCCCTGACTTCGGGTGTGAATCACAGCTGTTGGCAAGATGAAAATCGATGTTTGTTTGTGCTACGTATTTAGCTTTGGGGAAAAGGTTTCAGGTGTCAGGATCGAGAAACTTGAAGAGCTGAAACCTGAAACCTGAACACTGACACCTTACGGCTGAACTCAATAACCAACAATTTTGATTTACACCCAGTGACTCCCTTTGCAGAAGGATAGAGGGTTGATTTATAAAATTATGACAGTAATTTGTTCCGAAAGGCTTTGGTAATGGAAAGATTCATGTCCAATCGCAAATCCTGTTCCGAGAGGCCAAGGGCCAGCCCCAAAAACTGAGGAAGATAAAGGATGGGCATGCTCAAATCCTCCTTGCACATCCCTGATATTTTTTTCTGGTACGCCTCCAGGTTCATCTGGCACATGGGACAAACCGTGACAATGGCATCTGCTCCCCTGGCCGCTTTCAATATAGCGGCCACTAGTTCTAGAGCTACCTCTGGCTTGGTGGTCATGTGAGATGCTCCGCAGCATCTGCCCCCCATATTCCAATGATGGATACTTGCCCCTGAGGCTTTAATAACCCCTTCCATGGAGCGAGGCTCCTCAGGATCGTCAAAAATTGAGTACGGGCGAAGGCACTGGCATCCGTAATAGGGAGCGATGATAAGATCTGTAAATGACTTTTTTACGCGGGCAAAAATCTTTTCAGAACCCACGTCATTTGCCACCACGTCAAGGAGATGCCGAACCCTCAGCTGACCGCGCAGGTTAAGCTTTTCTTCGGCTAATATGATGTTGATTTTATCAAGGAGCTCCGAATCCTTTCGTATTTTTTCCTCAACCTTTTTCAGGTTCAGATAGCACGCGCTGCACGGAACAAGAATTTCCTTAACTCCATTCATATTCTCGGCCTTTGCGAGAACGAGTGCCGGTAGCGCCAGAGAAAGAAGGTGGCTTGTCGCCTCGGCAGCACTGGCACCGCAACAGGTCCAGTCTTCAAGTTCAATGAGTTCTGCTCCCAGTTCCTTCATAAAGGCTCTGGTGGAGGAGTTGTATTCTAGGGCCGTTCCCTCAAGAGAACATCCCGGGTAATATAGGTATTTCATATATACTCTCTTCAATCTTAAACTGAATAAAACAGAAAAGTTTGAAGTGATCTAAAGTGTGAAGTGACCTAAAGTTAAGGAGTCGCTACGCTCCGGCTTTTGTACAAAATGGCATTATTCCTTACCTTTAGGCACTTTAGATCACTTGAGTCACTTCACACTTATTAATAGAATTTTTTGTGGCAAAAAGCACATAAATTACAATTAAAGAACTAATTTTCTATTTTTCTTTCTTGCTTTTCTAACTCTTCGACCTTACGGAATATCGCTTTTAACGCACCGTTTCCTTTTGAAGGAATCTCAAAAGAAATCTTTCCTTTGCCCATGAGCTTCATTCCCAAGGGGGCAAACTGAAGGGGCAGCAATGGGCTTTTCATGGAAATAAAATAAAGTGTCATCAACTCCATCTCCCGGACCCGGCCATGACGGCATACGCTCTCCATAAAACTTTTGTAAAAACGGATGCTCTTCTTATAGGGCGCCAGATTCTCCTTTACAGCGATCTGTTTGAGCGCACTCATTGCCTCGGTAAGTGGAAGACCCCGTGGGCATCGTAGGGTACAGTAATAACAGACGGAACATAGTGAGAAGGTCTTTGAATGAAAAATTGTTTCTTTTTCTCCCCTAAGGACATTGTACCACAGCTGACGGGGAGTGAGATCCATGGCAAAGGCATTGGGACAAGAACCCGTACAAGTGCCGCACTGGATGCATGTGCTTACCATATCCCGGATGGATGCCAGTGAATCAATGACCGGAGCAGGTGGAGTTTCAGGTTCTTGTTCGCTTTCTAATTTTTCCAAACGGTTCATGTGCCCACCATTTTTAATTGAAGGTTGAAAATTGTTTATTGAGCATTGTCCATCTACTATTTCAATTTTAAACTTGTAATTTATTAATAAATTAAGAAAAAAGAAGAATTTATTTTTATTAAGATTGACCAGTTAGTCGCTAATTGATCAAATTATAAATCGTCAATCGTCAACCCAAAGCCGTTTATTCAAGTGCAAAGTCAATGACATCGAGCATTTGCCGGTCTGAAAACCCAACAAGCACTGCCGCACTGTTGGGACAAATCGTAGCGCATGATCCGCACCCCTGGCACATAGCGGGATTGACGATCACCTTTTCCAGATCAAGATCTAACGTACGGGCGCCATAGGGGCAGGCGTCGATGCATTGCTCACATAAACTGCAAAGGCTGTGGTGGATCTCCGCCACTACTTTCCCGGCAGGCATCTGTTCGTGGGAAAGAATTCTTAAGGCACGCTGGGACGCAGCCCTGGCAGTGGCTATGGATTCTGCAATATTTCGGGGAGAATGAGCCAGGCCACAGGCAAAGACACCTTCCTTGATCGAATCCACAGGTCTCCATTTCATCTCCGCCTCCTGAAAGAAACCGTCCTGGTCAACGGTCACGCCAAAGGCTTCTGCCAGGTCCTTGGGAAGTGTGGGAACAATGCCGGTGGCAAGGACAAGAAGATCAGCATCTATCCGGATCTTTTGCCCGATAATGGGTTCAGGGGCGGTTACCTGAATAGATCCGTCTGTGACCGTCACCCGAGGTTTTTCAGCCACATCATACGGGATAAAGATCACACCTGCCTTGCGGGCTTGAGTGTAATAGGACTCGACAAATCCATAGGCCATAATGTCCCGATAAAAAATGTAAATGTCAATATCAGGATTTTGCCCCTTGAGACATAGAGCATCTTTTAAAGATGTATCGCAGCATATTCGGCTGCAGTAATTCCTTGGCTCCTCTCTGGAATCCACACACTGAATCATGACCACTGATTTGAGTTGGCTCGGATCGAGTGTGTTGTTATTTATTTTTTGCTCCAGCTCCTTTTGGGTGATAATGGCTTGGCTTTTGCCGTAGTTATATGAGGTGGTTGGCGCTTCCTTTCCTCCAGTGGCTAGAATGGTCACGCCATGTTCTAAGGTGAAAGTCCCTTTTGCTTTGTCCTCAATAGTGGTATAAAAACGCCCCACCTCACCATAGGAGCCGAGCACCCGGCTTTGAGTGTGGACCCGGATCAAAGGATGTTTTTCCAAATTATGCCGTGTTTTCTCCAAAATAATCTCTGTTATGTTTCCTTCCAGGTCTCGCTCCAACCAGTTAAGATTACCCCCCAACGTCTCTTCTTTTTCCACCAGATCTACTTGAAAGCCGTGATCTGCAATGGCAAGGGCGGCTGTCATTCCGGCGATTCCCCCGCCCACCACCAGAGCCTGCTGAAAAATCTTCACCCGGGGCGCAGGAGTAGGGTCAGCCCATTTAAGTCTGGCAAGGCCCATTCCCAAGATGGACGAAAGCTCATGGATGATCGCTGTTTTTTCACCTGCTGACGGAGTTTCATCTTTGACTTTTGACAGTTGATCCATAAGTCTTAAATTGACCACATGAATGAGGCCGGGCACCAAACCCACACGTCGTCCCAGTTCTCTGGTTTTTCGCGAATACAGATAGGGAATGCAGGCCCCGATCAGGATACGGTTGGGTTTGTGTTTTTCCACCAATTCAACAAGGTTCTCCCAGCCCGCAGCGGTACAGGTCTGTTCAAGAAAGAAAACCTGGTCCACGGTCGGGTCGGTCTCAAGGCGCCGGGTAAGTTGCTGTGGATCGAAAAGCTTGGAAAGGGTGTCGCCGCAGGTACAGACAGCTACCATGACTCTGGGCGGTTCCTGCGAAATGTCGAGAAAAGGCTCATGGGATTTAGGTTCTAGAGCAAGGCTGCCGCCGGTGTTATGAATCACAAGAGATGCAGCCAAAGCAGCAGCAGAAGCCTGGATTACAGAATCATTGATGTCCTTGAGACCTGAAAAAGAACCTCCCAACAGGACTCCTTCTTTACTTGTCAGGGTCTCTGAAAAAGGTTCTGCCTTACAGAATCCCCACTGATTGAGAGAAATTCCAACCATTTCGGCCAGTTCCGCCGTACCCGGTGCCGGCCTTTGACCCACGGAAAGTACGACCATATCGAAGCGCTCTTCCTTGTGGGTACCGGTATAATCAACATGACCCACCATAAGATCGCCACTGGCTTCATCCTGGATTAAGGAATGGACACGCCCCCTTTCAAATCGAACACCGTGCTGGGTTTCCGCTTGGCAGCGATAGCGCTGGAACGACTTTCCAAACGTGCGCATATCCATGTAAAAAATGGCCGCTTCCAGTTTCCCTTCAGCCCTTTCCTTGGCCACCAGGGCTTCTTTAATCGCGTGCATGCAGCAGACGAAGGAGCAAAAGTCAGCATCGATCTTAATGTCTCTGGATCCCACACACTGGAACCAGGCCACCTTGTGAAGGGGTTTGCCGTCGGAAGGTCGGACCAGACGACCCTGTCGCAGGGCGGCACTACTTAAAATTCTTTCAAAATCCAGACTCGTTACCACATTCGGATAAACACCATACCCGAAGGTGTTATCGCCTTGGGAAGGGTCGAAATAGGCTGTACCTCCGCATAGAACCAAAGCTCCGACTTCTATGGGGGGTTCACTGGCGGCTTCATGTTCCTGGTATTTTTGAAAAACCATTTGAATAAGATTATCGGGCTCAAATGGTTTTATGAGATAATCGGATGCCCCTAACTTCATGGCCTCCACGGCAGTATCTACCGTGGCATAGGCGGTCATCATAATCACGCAAATATCGGGAAAATTCTCTTTGGCTTTTTGAAGGAGTTCCACACCGCCCATTCCCGGCATTTTAATATCCGTGAGCATGAGTTGATAAGTTTGTTTTGACAGAATGTCCAGGGCTTCCGGGCCGGATGCGGCTATATTGACGGTAAAACCTTCGTCTTCAAGCCATTCCATGATTGAATCTCGAACCACCAATTCGTCGTCCACCACCAGGACACGAAAGTCTCTGTGTATGTGTTCTGAAACCTTGATGGCGTCCGTGGGACAAACCGCTTCACAGTCCCCACACCGGGTACAGGCATCCATATCTATTACATACGGATTGGGTATAGCATGGGGTACCGGAAGGTAGATCGCCTTTCGAGTGGTCATGCCGGCGTGGAAAGAATCCGGAACTTCCACCGGGCAGACTTTCACACACTCACCGCATCCCACACACAGAACAGGATCAACAAATCTCGGCTTCTGACGCAGCGTCACCAGAAAATGGCCCGGTTCGCCTTCCACAGAGGCAAGCTCTGTGGAAAGACGGATCTCGATGTTTTCGTGGAAAAGTCCTTTGCGAAGGCAATACTGGGACGATGTATCTCGATCCACCAGAGGAAGCATTTTGCACATACCGCAGCGGTCGGTTGGAAACTGATAATCGAGCTGGCTTAAAATTCCTCCAATGTGCGGTAACCGGTCGATGAGGATTACACCATAGCCAAATTCCGCCAGATCCAGGGCCGCCCGGATACCGCTGATTCCGGATCCCACCACCAATGCTTTACCGATTTTTTTCTTCATAAAAAACTATCCTTAACCTACTTTCCGATTCCGACAACATCGCTGAGTTCATCTTCCCGAAACACCGACAAGGGAGGTTCATCCTCAATACTTTTCCCCGGTTCGTACTCGAACCCTTTTTGTGTCCGAAATGAAACGGTTCGAAACAATTCCATCACCGGAATATTGTTGGGACAGGCATTGGAACACTGTCCGCATCCCACACATGCGGTACTCATGTGAGCCAGCCGGGTAATATGATAAAACACGGTATCGGTGGGCATTTTGATGATGCCCTTGCGATTGGCCCATCGCAGGTACTGGATCGGTTCATGGTTAAAAACATCTGTGACAAAGACACATTCCTTACAATAGCAAACCGGACAGGCCACCCTGCAGTTGTAACAGTTTATGCAGTTGGCAAGATAGATATTCAGTTTCTCCACGCTGTTGGTGACCTGGGAAGTTTCTGCAAACATTTTATCACGATAGGCCGTTCTTTCAGCGATCAGCGATTCAACGGCCGCCGTGCGTTCCGGTGGTTCCTCTGCATTAGAAAGATTAAGATTTCTATAGAGATCCTCTCCCTTTGAAGTCCGGGCCTGGATCATCAGGTTGTTGTTTGTATCGACCCCGAAAAGCCCGATTAAAATGTCCGCACCATTGGGGACCGGGTGTTCGCATGCTTTGCAGGCCGGGTTCAGGTCAAACCCGTGATCGGCCGTTTTTTCCCCGGATAAGACATTCCGGTAAAATCTTGAAGTGAAATCTGTTTCTTGTTCTCCGATAATCTGAGTATAATCGACATTCTTGTATGTTCCCAGGCAGTCGATTCCTACCAGAACCACTTCTTCAGTCCGGCCTTGCTTGAGTTTCACCAATTCGATAAATGCGCGTATTTCACAGGGGCGCAATACAACCGCTACTCTTTGTCCCGTGGGTTTACGAGTGAGCCGGGATACAATTTTGGCTGCATTTATGGGAAAAACCGGTGCCAGAGGGTCGACGCCATTGAGTTGTTCAGGATCGGTCACAAGCGTCGGCATTACTACATTCTTCATGGGGAGGTGTTGTGGAACCAGAATTGCATTGATATCCTCCAACCGGAGAATGGATTGAAAAAACTCTCGCAGAGTTGCCAAAAGGTCTCCGTCTTTTACTTTGATTTTCGCCGTTTTCACCTTAAAAACTCTCCAAAATTAGGTAAGGGTTACTGGGTATCGTGTACAGGATACAAGGTGAGCACTACCGATTTGTTAAAATGGTTTTCACCCATTAACTTATTCATTTTTTGAGCGAAAACCAAAAAGTTTTGGATAGCAATTAACAAACTGGTAATGCACCCGATACAAGGAACTGGGCATTGAATATCCGAGGCCCAACCCCTATATGTAATTAAAATTATATGACCATCTTTAATTTGGCTTCGTTGGGTCCCAGGCTCTTCATCTGGGTTACCATTTTACGAATGGTCTCGGCAAACTGGATTCCGTCGCTGGCCCCAATCCAGGTCAACCGGAGCCGTTCATCATCAAAGCCGAATTGGGGAAGGATTTCTTTGAGAAGCTTGATCCGTCTTCGCGCTTTGTAATTTCCGTTGATGTAATGGCAATCTCCGGGATGGCACCCACTCACAAGAACTGCATCGGCCCCTTCAAGAAAGGCCTTGATCACATATTTGGGGTCAACCATGCCGGTGCACATAACCCGGATCAATCTCACGTTGGCAGGATACCCCAATCTTGAAGTTCCGGCCAGATCTGCGGCGGTATATGTACACCAGTTACATACAAAAGCGATGATTGTCGGTTCAAAGTCAGCCATGATTTCCCTCCATTAATAAAATCGTTGCACGATTTTATAAAACGCGGCTTCTCCGTTTTACATTTTATTCCTCAGAACTTATTGAAAAGATACATCCGTACTTAATGGTTTACATTCCTACTGAATTCAGTGAATCAATGATTCCTTCGAGTTCTGCAAAAATCTGTTTTTCATTGAAATGTTTGACCTGTGCAGCACCGCTGGGACAAAATCCGGCACAACTCCCACATCCTTTGCAAAGGGCCTCATTCACTATGGAGATGCCCGTACGCACATTATATTCTATGGCAGAATACGGACAGAGATCGATGCAGGTCTGGCACCCTGCGCACACGTCCGGATCGATCCACGATAGGATCGGAGCGATCTCCACCTTTCCCAGAGTAGCTAATGCCAGGGCTTTAACAGCTGCACCGGATGCCTGGCAAACCGAATCCGGAATATCTTTGGGACCCTGACAGACCCCGGCCAGAAAGACTCCGTCCGTAGCAGTATTTAAAGGACCCAGTTTGGGGTGTTCTTCCAGAAAAAAACCGTCCGCACCCTGGTTGACTCCAAAAATTCTGCCAACTTCCTGAGCATCGCTGCGGGCCTGAATCGCATTACACATGACCACCATATCCACCGGAAGCCGTATACTCCGTCCCAAAAGGGTATCTTCTGCAATGGCAATGAGTTTGCCTTGCTCTTGCGGTTTGATGGCCTGATCGGTAATCTCCGCCACCTTGCCCCTGATGAAATGGGTTCCTTCCTGCTGACACCTTTCGTAAAATTCTTCGTACCCTTTGCCAAAACAACGCATGTCAATGTAAAAATTAAAAATTTGAGCATTATGGCCCACTTTTTCATGGATGAGATGGGCATACTTGAGGGCGTACATACAGCAAACCCGGGAGCAGTATTCATGATAATTAACATCCCGGCTGCCCATGCAGTGAAGAATGGCCACGCTTTTCGGAGTTCGGGTGAACTCCCCGTTTTTGTCTCTGATAAGGATCTCGCCGCCGGTGGGTCCCGTGGCATTGCTGAGACGCTCGAACTCAAGGGAAGTAAAAACATTGGGGTATTTGCCGTACCCAAACTGCTTCATGGGCGTGGGATCCATGGTGTCGTATCCGGTGGCGATGATAATGCTCCCAACCTTTACCTCTAATTCTTCTTCCTTCATACGGTGGTCTATGGCATTTGCCTCACAAACCCGGACGCATTCCATACATTCACAGCAGAGGCCGCAATTAAGACATCGCCGGGCTTCTCGTTGTGCCTCGCTTTCTGAAAAGCCAAGGTCCACTTCGTCAAAGGAGGTTGCACTGATCTTTGGGTCTAGATGCTGTGGATGTGCCCGGGATTTCCGATAAAGCCCGTCCGGAATTTCCTGCCAATCGCGACCCGGTTGTTCCCGAGCCTCAACCTGTTTTGCATAAAGGTCCAGATCTTGGCCATTGATATAGCGATGGATTGCCTCCACGGCCTTGTGACCGGCGGCTACCGCTTCTATCACCGTTGCCGGACCCGTGATCGCATCGCCTCCGGCAAACACGTAGGGGATGCTGGTTTGCATTGTCCGGAGGTTCACCCTCAGGGTATTTCGCGGAGACCAGTTAAGGTTAGGCTCCCGGTCGGCCCAGGATGCATCGATTTTCTGACCAATGGCCGGGATCACCGCATCACAGGGGATCACGAATTCAGAGCCGGCCACCGGTACCGGGCGACGGCGCCCGCTGGCATCCGGCGGTCCAAGTTTGGTTTGGATGCATTCGAAGCCGTCGACCGTGCCCTGTTTTTCAAGAATCTTGACCGGAGCGGTGAGAAACAAAAGGCGAATCTTTTCCCTTTTAGCGCCTTCAATCTCTTCAGCATAGGCCGGCATCTCACGTTCAGAGCGACGATAAACCACAGAAACTTCCCGGGCGCCCAGCCGCTTTGCAACGCGGGCTGCATCAATGGCCACATTTCCGCCGCCAACCACCACAACTTGTCTGCCGGGACATGTTTTATCCCCCAAATTTACTCGCCTTAAAAAACGAACCGCATCCATAACGCCCTGGGTTTCCTGCTCACCAGGAATGTGCATATCCAGGGAATCATGAGCTCCGATTCCCAGAAACACAACGGAAAAACCCTTTTCTTTCAATTCCTTAAGTGTAAGATCAGACCCGAACCGGACTTCGGTTCGCGTTTTGACACCCAGGCGGAGAATATAGTCGATCTCATGATCAAGAACTTTTGGAGGGAGACGAAAATCCGGAATTCCCACCCGAAGCATTCCGCCCAAGACATCAAGGGCCTCAAAAATGGTTACCTGATAGCCCTTTAACCGCAGATAGTATGCAACGGTCAGCCCGGAGGGCCCCGAGCCCACCACTGCCACCTTTTCCGAACGTTCCTGGATTTCCGGCGGTTCGAGTTCTTTCAGGTTTGCATGATCTGCGGCAAAGCGCTTTAAATCCCTGATGGCAATGGCCTCATCCACCTCCAACCTTCGGCATTGAGATTCACAAGGATGGGGGCAGACTCGTCCAAGTACTCCCGGCAGCGGCAGTCGCTCCATAATTAACCGGATCGCTTCCCGGTACTTGCCCTGACTAATGAGCTGTACATAGCCCTGGACATTGATGCCCGCCGGACAAGCGATCGCACAAGGGGCCCGATCTTTTTTATCTATACAGAAGGTAATGGGTACGGCCTGTGGAAATGCCCTGTAAATGGCTGCGCGATGACCCAGCCCCTCATCCCATTCACTAGGGACAGACACCGGACAGACATTCGCACATTCACCACATCCCGTACAGACACCCTCCTTCACATAACGCGGCTTACGACGGATCCTGACGGTATAGTTACCGATGAATCCCGACACCTCCGTTACTTGGCTGTAAGAGATTAACTCGATGTTTGGGTTCTGGGCCACTTCAACCATCTTTGGGGTTCCGATACAGGCGGCACAGTCGAGGGTAGGAAAGGTCTTATCGAATTGAAGCATATGCCCGCCAATGGTGGTGGATTTTTCCACCAGATATACTTTATGCCCGGCATTGCCTATGTCTAAAGCAGCCTGCATGCCTGCAATACCGGCACCCACGACCATGATATCAGGATGTACGACCGCCTCACGATCATCAAGGCTCTCATGGTAATTGACCCGGTTGATCGCCGCCGCTACCAGTGTTTTCGCTTTTCGGGTAGCCTCATCTTCATCCTTGGTGACCCAGGAAACTTGTTCGCGAACAGAGGCCATCTGGAAAAAATAAGGATTAAGACCGGCCCGCCGGCAAGCACCTTGAAAGGTCTTTTCATGGAGTCTGGGTGAGCAAGAGGCCACGACCACCCGGTTAAGGTTAAATTCCTTAATGTCCTTTTCAATCATCTCCTGGCCCGGGTCCGAACACATAAACTTGTAATCCCGAGCGATCACCACATTTTTTAGCTTTCGGGCAAAGGCCGCCACTTCCTCAACCCGAACCTTGCCGGCGATATTGATCCCGCAATGGCAGACATAAAAACCTAACCTGATGGACATAACCGCTCCCTTTTTTACGAAATCTAGAAAAGAAAATATTACCCTAATTGATCGTAAACAAAATAGGAAAAATATTTTATCTGTTTGATTTATTATAAATTTTAGAAAATTAAACTACATTTTTACAACTCTTTTAAAAATGAGATATAAATTGATAAAAAATCCTATTTTGTTTACCTTTTGGGCTTCGCTTTCAGCTACGACCCAACAAATCAGGAAAGCCGATGATGCCCCATCTTCTTCGTTATCAAGGGATCGCAGTAGACGACTACGGCTTCGCCCTTGATGCCTCGAATATGGGGCATCCTCTACTTTCGCTCAAATAGGGTATACAACGCGAAAATCGGCCGACCGATTTTTAATTTTAAAACCAATAGCTTGTTAGTACTAATTATAACCTGTCTGATTTGAACAGAAATTTAAAATAGCTTATAAAAATATAGGAAGGTTTAAAAAAAATCAACACATTTTACCGGTCCGGATATTATCAGCCGTATTGCCAAGGGCATTTAAAACACACATGACTGCTTAAAATGCCTGTGAAAAGGAAAGTTACAGTGAGTATAAATTAAATACAACATATGTAACTTTTCGACAAATTAAGGGGCCCACGGATAATAAAATGTAAAGGATCTGGCCGGTTGAGCATGTTAGTGAAACTTAAAAAAATGGTAAATAAAATCATTCATACTTTAAAAATATATAATCGCCGGTTTTTAAACCGTTCGTATTAAAAGTGTTGGACACTGTTTTTTTTGGATCACCTTCATGCGAGTTTCATGCATGTTGCATTTTATTATCAGTGGACGGGTCAATATCATCAATTAATACACCAGAACTTATTGAGAAGTTACCCACTTAATGAAGAGGGTTGAATAACTGTATGACAGACTGTCTAAATCGGACTTTTTACGAATTCATCTTATTTCATGCAGCCGTATTTTTGGCCAGTTTAATGGGGTTGGGTCCCAATTTTCGGATTTTCTCATCCATTTCAACTGCGATTTCGGCAAAACGCGGTCCATCATTTGATGAAAGGTTGTACATTTGCGCCCTTTCTCCCCCAATGCCGATGGTATCAAGAATTTTCTGTATATGTCTTATCCGGTTACGTGCTCTGAGGTTCCCGGTGGTATAATGGCAATCTCCTTCCATGCATCCTACCACATAAACTCCATCCGCTCCCTTTTCAAAGGCATGGAGGATATGAAGGATATCTATCTTACCGGTGCATGGAATGATAATGACTTTAATATCAGACGGATATTGCAATCGCATGGAACCTGCCAGGTCCGCGGCCGTATATCCTCAGAAACTGCAGCAAAACGCGATAATGGCCGGCTCGAAAACTTCATTCATAATACTTCCTTTGAATCAAACCCTAATTGAACGTAAACAAAAGGGGAAAAATATTTTATGTGTTTGATTTATGATATTAATATTTTTATTGACATCACATACCATTTTGTCTCATATATTTTTAATAAAAATTTAAATAGTTAGCCTCCAAAGACGCGCTTGAACCGGATACCCTGAAAAACTAAAATTATTCAATTGCCAATCTTGATTATTTCATAAAAAGTCAGAAAAGCAACCTTTAAAGGATTCATCACAATTTTGATGAACTAGCAAAAAGTCCGATTTAGACGGTTTCGTAAAAAGTTCAAATTCAAGGCGTGCAAATTTTGTAATCATGAGGCGTACTTATCGTACGTTGAATGATTGCGAAATGCAGCACAACGCAGAAGTTGGACTTTTTACGAAACCGTCAATTTTAAAAAGGCAAATAAGATGCATAACAGCATTTTAGATCCGGAGACAGCAACTGAACATGACCCCTGCGAGCAAAGAGAATTAATCGGAGACCGGGGAGATTATTTCCTAAACAGAATTCAGGGAGAAACCGGTGTCAATGTATCCGCATGCTATCAATGCGAACGCTGTACCAATGCCTGCCCTATCAGTCAATTCATGGATATCAAGCCTCACCAGATCATTCGCTATGTTCAATTGGGATGGCGCATCAGACTATTAAAATCTTCAACCATCTGGATATGTTTATCCTGTGAAATGTGTAGCACTTACTGTCCCAACGAGGTGGGTGTGGCAGAAATTATCAATCATTTGCGCATGATGGCGGCCAGTTCGTCTATTGCTCCCAAGGAAAAAAATCTTGCCGTATTTCATCACACCTTTCTGGAAGAACTCATCAAGTCCGGAAGAATAAACGAATTTCGATTGATGAGGGCCTATTATTCGAAGCCGGATATTCTGTATGCAAAGATAAGAAACGGAACTCTTAAAGAAGAATTTCAGTTGGCTATGACGTTGTTGCGCAAAGGAAGGCTAAAATTATCCGCGCCAAAGTCCAAGGCCGTCAAAGAAATTCAAAAAGCTTATTCTCAGACTCGCGGAGAGATCGTTTAATGAGATTATCTTTTTATCCGGGGTGTTCCCTGGAAGGAATGGCCAACGACTATTGCGAGTCCATTTACGCTGTTTTCAAAAATCTGGGTATAGACCTGGTTGAAATAGAAGATTGGTCATGTTGCGGTGCAACCGCTGCCCACAGCCTCAGTGAGGTCATGTCCGTGATTCTGCCGGCAAGAAATCTGGCCGCTGCCGAAAAAATGAGGCTTGATATCATTTGTCCGTGTTCTTTGTGCTTTAATCGTCTTCGGTTTTCCCAGAAAATGATAAAGAAAAAAATTTTTCATATCCCCTGGGAAGTTACGGGAAATATCCGTGTTCTTGATATGACGCGCTTTTTAGCAAAACCTTCCATTATTCAATTGATAAAACAATGCATTTTGAAACCTTTAGACAGCCTGAAAGTGGTCTGCTATTATGGTTGCCAGATGGTTCGTCCTCCGAAAATTACCGGCTACGCGGATTATGAAAATCCCCAAACTTTAGATCTTATTTCTTCGGCAGCAGGTGCTCAGGTCATTGACTGGTCTTATAAATCCACATGTTGCGGTGCGAGCATCGGCATCGGTCGCAGGGAGATTGTGGAATCTCTTTCAAAAAGGATATTGGAGAAAGCCAGACAGGCCGGGGCCGAAGCCGTTGTGGTTTCCTGTCCCTTGTGCCAGTCTAATCTGGACATTGTGCAGAAAAATCGACCTGAACCCCCCACCCCAATATTTTATGTTACGGAATTACTCCGGTTGAGTTTTACAGACAAAGGGAACCCCCAATGGTTTAAGATGCATGTTGCAGATCCTGTACCTGTTTTAAAGGCCAAGGGTTTACTGTAAAATTATGGAATCTTATCTCAAAAACCCGGTGGGGAAAGTCATCGTTATCGGCGGAGGGATCGGCGGAATTCAGTGTGCCCTGGATCTGGCAGACACGGGTTTTTATGTGTATCTTATTGAAAAATCACATACTATTGGCGGAACCATGGCTCGTCTGGACAAGACCTTTCCCACCAATGATTGTTCAACCTGTATGTTTTCTCCCAAAATGGTCCATGCCGCCGGTCATCCCAATATCGAAATTCTTTGTTTAAGCCGCTTGTTGGATTTAAACGGAGTGCCCGGACGATTTACCGCACGGATTGAAAAACAGCCCCGATATATCAATGAGAAAAAATGCATCGCCTGCGGAAAATGTGCTGAAAAATGTCCCGTAAAAGTGCCGGATCCCTTTAACGGGGACTTGGGAACACGCAGGGCGGCTTTTTTGACATTTCCCCAGGCGGTCCCTTTAAAATATGCAATAGATGCCGAAAACTGCCTTTACTTTACCAAAGGAAAATGCGGCATCTGCAAAAAGATCTGTCCGGCGGATGCCATAGAATACGACCAAAAACCTGAAATTTTGCAAATTGAAGCGGGTGCGGTTATCCTCTCAACCGGTTTTGAACCGGCGTTAACGGTCATGGAGGGGGAGTACGGTTATGGAAGATATAAAAACGTTGTCACCTCCGTTCAGTATGAGCGGATGTTATCGGTCACAGGACCCTATGGCGGACACATCCGGCGGCCGTCGGATGCGAAAGTCCCGCGCAACGTGGCATGGATTCAATGTGTCATGTCCCGGGATCTTGCCCGAAACAGGCCTTTTTGTTCTTCGGTCTGTTGCATGTACGCTGCAAAACAGGCGGTATTAACCCGGAGCAATGAACCGGACACCCAGACAACCATTTACTTCATGGATATTCGGGCCCACGGTAAAGGATTTGACCAATATATCGATCGTGCCCGTAAACGGCACGGCGTGCGAACCAAACGATCCATGATTTCTGTGGTTTACCTGAATCCTGAAAATGACAATTTGATCATTGAAACATTTGATCATCGTTTGGATTGTAAAAAGGAAGAAGAGTATGATCTGGTGGTTCTTTCCACCGGTTTAAAACCGTCCCATGATTTTATTGAACTTGCAAAACAGCTTGGGCTTGTGACAAACCCCTATGGGTTTTTAAGCACTGAATTTGATGAACCGGTATCCACTTCCAAACCCGGAGTCTTTGTGTGCGGCGGAATTGAATCACCAAAAGATATTCCCGAAACCGTCATACAGGCCGGTGCGGCCGCAGCCGAGGCTTCCATATTAATTAATGCGGCAAGAAATTCTGAAATTATATGTGATAAAGTCCCGGATGAAACTCCCTTGGATGTAACGCCGCGCGTTGGTGTGCTGATTTGCCATTGCGGAACCAATATCGCCGGTGTTGTGAATATACAGAACGTCCTTGATTACGTAAAACAGCTGCCCCAGGTGACCTTTGCCACGGATTTTTTGTTTACCTGTTCCACCGAAACTCAGGAAGCCATTATCCAATTGATTAAAGAGCATGGTCTGAACCGTATTGTGGTGGCTGCATGTTCGCCAAAAACCCATGAACCGTTGTTTCAGGATACGTTGCGCAAGGCGGGTTTAAACCCTTATTTATTCGATCTGGCAAGTATCAGGGACCAGTGTGCCTGGGTTCATGGAAACGATCCTGAAAAAGCCACTAAAAAGTCAAAGGCGCTTATTCGAGCCAGTGTGGCCCGGGCAGTACAGTTGGAACCTTTGTATGACCATTCATACCGGACCGTTAATCATGGATTGGTTATCGGCGGGGGTGTGGCCGGGATGACGGCGGCCTTGACCATTGCGGATCAGGGATTTCATGTTCATCTTGTGGAACAAAGCGACCGGCTGGGTGGTTTTGCAAGGAATCTGAAATTTACACTGGAAGGTAATTCCCCTCCGAAGTTGATCCGTTATCTGATTGAGAGAATTACCCATCATCCGAACATTACGGTTTATTTAAAAAGCAGACTGGTTTCTCACAACGGACCCATGGGAGCATTTAATGGGACGCTTCAAAATGAAAATGGCACCCTATCTATTCAGTATGGGGCGGTAATTGTTGCAACCGGCGGCCGGCCGTATGAGCCTACGGAGTATCTTTACGGAAAAAATAAACGTGTCCTTACTCAGGTGGAGTTTTCAAAACGCCTTGTGGAGGATTCGTCCTGGGCAAGTCGGCTCAGCAGAATTGTGATGATTCAGTGCGTTGGATCACGGGAACCGGACTTTCCTTTTTGCAGCAGAGTATGCTGTGCTGCGGCAGTAAAAAACAGTATCCAATTGAAAGAGATTAATCCCGGCGCTAAGATCGTCGTTTTATATAGAGATGTAAGAACCTTTGGATTCAAAGAACTTTATTATTTAAAAGCAAGACAAAAAGGCGTCCTTTTTTTCCGGTATATTCCCGAAGAAAAACCAATAGTATATGATAATAACGGCAAACTAGTCGTCGATTTTACGGATAGAAGCTTGAATCAAAATTTTCGAGTTGAGCCTGACCTTGTGGTGTTAAGCTCCGGTATTCGACCCAATGAGGGTGCCAAGCAGATCGCCCGTCTCCTTAAACTTCCCATGGTTAATGAAGGCTTTTTCCTGGAAGCCCATGTAAAGTTAAGGCCGGTGGAATTTGCCACTTCCGGAGTTTTTCTGGCAGGATTAGCCCACAGTCCCAGGTTTATTGAAGAGACCGTAACCATGGCCAAAAGCGCAGGGCAGCAGGCCATGAAGATTTTGTGCAAAAAGGAGATGACGATTTCCGCGGCCAAAGCCCAAGTAGATCCTGATAAATGTTCCGCCTGTCTGCTCTGCGTTCGCGTATGTCCTTATGGTGCGCCCTTTATTAATGAAGACGGTGTATCCCAGATTCCTCCGTCGGCATGCGCCGGATGCGGCATTTGTGTTTCAGAATGTCCTTCAAAGGCAATTACATTAAAGCACTGCACCGATGCTCAGATTCTTGCTAAAATCGATGCCCTGCTGGAACCCACCGATTCATCTTTTCCTTTTCCGATATAGGCCGGATAATAAGTGAGTTCGCTTCGTTCATTCCGCTTGATGTTCATGAATTGAATTGAAAATGCTTTTGGAATATTGTATGTTAAAAACGCAAGTTTCGCACCTTTTAATTCTACTGAAGACTTATCTCATGTCACTTGGACAGGTCTTATTCAAGTGAATTTCGAAGACAGCGGCCCATCACCATATATTTTCTTCAAGGCGATATTAATCTTGACATTACAGCGTGACCCAATATTTTAGGATTTATGAACGGTTTGAGATCGTATAAAAATTGTCGATTTAACATTGATGAGTCTGTTGATTAATGAGGATTTTCGTTCAAGATCAAGGCATGCGAAAAAAATAACCACAGGCATATATTTGATATTCCGAGGATTATTTTTTGAGCATAACGCGGAGATTGTGCGAAAAGACCATTAATCAACAGACGTATTTATAAAAGCCTATGGTACCAATGCGTTATGAAAACTGAAGAATTTTTACAAGAACATAAATATTATAGAACACTTATCGAGAGCGCTACGGATTATGTGGTCGCTATCAACCGAAACTATCAGATTATAATGGCCAATGAGCTGTTTAAAAATGAATTCGGTATGAAACCCAATGATTTCTGTTACAAGGTATGGAAAAACAGAAATGAGAAATGTGAAGAGTGCCTGGTAGAAAAAACCTACCGGGATGGCTGGGGACACTGGAATGTAGAAAATGTAACCATGAAGGATGGCAGAGTTGCCAATATGCTGGTTAAAGCGATTCCGGTCAAGAACGAACGTGGTGAGATCGTTTATGTGCTGGAAAGAGCCACGGACATCACGGAAAGGCAGCACCTTCACGAAAATATTGACAAATTGGTAGGCAACCTGGATGAGATGCTGGCCAATCGTCTGGAAGATTTGCAAAAATCCGAAGAGAAGTATCGAACCATATTTGAGCGCTCCCGTGATGCCATCATTCTTACCAACCCTAACGGAAGGATCGTTGAGGTTAACCAGGCAGGGGTTCATATACTGGGGTATAAGACCCAAAAAGAAGTTTTGGCCCTGGAATCTACTGCCAAGCTCTTTGTTGAGAAACAGGATTTTATTGAGCTCCAGAAAAGAGTCTCCCAGGAGGGTTTCGTTGTGGAGTTCGAGACTCGTCTTGTGGGTAAAAATGATTCAGGATTTTATGCGCTGATTACATCCAATGTAACGGTGGATGTATCCGGGAACATTACCGGCTATGTGCTGATTATAAGAGACATTACCAAGAGAAAAATCTCGCAACAGCAAATCAAGAAGCGGAATATCCGGTTAAATATTTTAAATTCCATTTCTAAAACCGTCAGCAGCAGTTTGAATCTTGATGAGATACTCAGCAGCGCTATCGATAAAACCCTTGAGGTCCTGGAGTCTGACAGCGTCAGGATTTATTTGATGGACGATAAAAAACAAATCCTCACCCTGGTGGCGCACAAAGGGCTTTCCGCTAAATTAATATCAGAACCGTTTATGAAAAGTCGTAACCCCGGGGACGGACTTTTGGGTCAGACCATACTTGACGGTGAAACACGGTTGGTGGACAATTATTTGCGATCCCAAGACCCCTATGTGGATTCCATGATCGAAGAGGGCCTGCATACCACCGCTTATATACCGCTGTCAACCAAAGGGCAGTTGATTGGAGTGATGTGCGTCAGCAGCCATTATCCGGTGGACCTTGCAGCCGAATATATTGAATTCTTGACCGCTATAGGCAACCAGATCGGTGTTGCCGTAGATAATGCAAATCTGTATAAAAATATAAAACAGGCCTATGAGGACCTCAAAGATGCCCAGGAACAGATTGTGCAGACAGAAAAACTGGCCTCTTTGGGCAAATTGGCCGCTACCATTGCCCATGAAATAAACAATCCTTTGGCTGCAGTTCTGACCTATATCCGGTTGATGATTAAGCTTGTGGACCGGAATAGATTTTCTCGTGAAAGACTTGAGGATATTTCTCGATATTTAGCCACCATGGAATCAGAAACCGCCAGGTGCGGGGAAATCGTAAAAAATCTTTTGGCCTTTTCCCGCCAGTCTAAAATTACAATTAAGAGCAGCAGCATTACAGACATTATTGACAGGACTCTTTTTCTTATTGCCCATGATTTGGAAATTAAAGGAATACAGTTTAGAAAAAACATTGATCCGGATCTGCCCAACGTTCAATGCGATTTTCAGCAGATTCAACAGGCCCTATTAAATCTTATGTACAATGCTTCAGACGCTATGCTTGATGGCGGCACCCTGACGGTAACGGCCAGCAGGAAAGCAGGGACTGAGATATTCTTAGACGTCATGGTTTCCGATACGGGGTGCGGCATTACCGAGGAAGACAAGGAAAAAATATTTGATCCTTTTTTTACAACCAAAGAGGAGGGAAAAGGTGTGGGCCTGGGTTTGTCGGTGGTATATGGCATCATTACCCGGCACAACGGGACCATAGAAGTGGAAAGCAAGCCCGGCAAAGGAAGTACGTTCAAGGTTCGCCTGCCCATAGCCCCTTTGTAACGCCAAATGCAAAAGCAATAGTCATACGATATAGAAACCTAATATTTTTATTTTTACATTAAAAACCTGGTCCTATGGTCCAGGTCAGAGATAGATGGCTCTACCTTGGAGTTTTGTGTCTAAAATCACAAATTCCAAGCACCAAATACCAAATAAATCACAAATTCCAATATTCAATGACCAAAATCTTCCAGGGCGAGACATTGTTTGGATTTTCGAATTTTGGTCATTGGAAATTGTTTGATATTTGGATTTTGATATTTGTAATTTCAATAATTAAATGAACTTCCAACAAAACAAATCCGCTCTGGGGATAACCAAAGCCTGGTCTGTGCCAGGATTTTTATTATTATATATGGAAGGAATGGATAATGACCAAAAAAGCTCGTATTCTTGTGGTTGATGATGAAGCACCCATGCGAGAAGCTCTTTATGACTGGCTCAAGGAGGATGGGTATGAAGTTGGGTTGGCCGAAAGCGGCAAACATGCCATTGCCGTTGCCAAGGAAAAAAGCTGGGATGTGATTTTGCTGGATCTGAAAATGCCGGGCATGGACGGTCTGGAAACGTTGAAGCATCTTAAAGGCAAACAAGTGGATACAGATGCCGAGATTCTCATGATGACCGCCTATGCCACGGTGGATACCGCGGTTCAGGCCATGAAGGAAGGTGCTTTTGATTACCTGGTCAAACCCTTCGCTCCGGACGAGATTGAAGTGCAAATCAAGAAGATTGTTGCCCATCGAGAGCTGGTTTTAGAGAATATTTTACTGCGCCAAAAGCTGGAGGAGAGATCGGAATATGATGAAATCATAGGGAAAAGTGACGCCATGCAAGAAATTTACGATTTGATTTCCAAGGTGGCGCCAACCGACTCTACCGTACTGATAACCGGTGAAAGCGGCACCGGGAAAGAGCTGATCGCACAGGCCATTCACGGAAACAGTCAGCGCTGTTACCTGCCGTTTATTGCCGTAAGTTGCGGGGCGTTGCCCGATTCTTTATTGGAGAGCGAACTGTTCGGCTATGAAAGAGGCGCTTTCACCGGTGCAGAGCATACCAAAAAGGGTCGCTTTGAACTGGCCGATAATGGAACCCTTTTTTTAGATGAAATCGGTGACATCAGTTTAAAAACCCAGGTGGATCTTTTAAGGGTGTTGCAGCGAAAAGAGTTCAGACGCCTGGGGGGTCAGGAAGAAATTAAAGTTGACGTGCGTATTTTAGCCGCTACCCATCAAGACTTGAAACAGGCGATTTCTGAAAACAAATTTCGTGAAGATCTTTTTTACCGGTTGAACGTCATTTCTATCCCGGTACCCCCCTTGAGGAAACGAAAGGATGATATCCCGCTGCTGGTAAAGGCATTTATCCGCAGGTATTGTCTGGAAATGAATAAAGAATTGGTGAAAATGGCGCCTTCAGCCTTGAAATTGCTGATGGATTACGATTGGCCCGGAAATGTGAGAGAATTGGAAAACGTCATCGAAAGGGCACTGGTTATCGGGCAGGGCAAAGAAATCGTGACAGAGGACCTTCCATTTTCACGCAAACAATTAGCGCCGGAGACAATGCCCAATTCATTAAAATTAATGGAAAAAATGCATATCAAAAGAATTCTGGAAGAAACGAATTGGAACATTAGCAAAACCGCGCGTCTTCTGGAAATTGACCGTCAGACGCTCTATAATAAAATTACAAAATATAAGATTGAAAAGGAATCATAAATCGATTTGTCAAACTGCGTCACTATCTGTCCCATAGGTTCGGTGGACCCGGGGATTCTCGAGCACATTGCCGAATGTATCTCAATCCGATGTGGTCTAACCTGTAAAATTTCCATGAGCATGGAAAATCCCCGGTATGCATATAATGATACCCGCTGCCAGTATAATTCAAAACTGATACTAAAGCACCTCCTTGATGGAAGCTTCCAAGACTCCTTTAGGCTTATGGGCGTTACTCCCGTGGATTTGTATGTGCCAATCCTTAAATTTGTCTTTGGATTAGCACAGATTCAAGGCAAATGTTCAATTATATCTCTACACCGCCTTTATCCTATGTTTTATGACCAACCCTCTAATCCGGATCTTCTGTTGGCACGGGTGGAAAAAACGGCCTTGCATGAACTGGGGCACACATTGGGTTTGACCCATTGCAGGGATCGGCGGTGTGTTATGTACTCGTCGACCCGGATTGAGGATACGGATGTAAAACAACCCGATTTTTGCTCGACCTGTTTTGAGCTTTTCCAATGGTATCTTAAAAAATCCCTCCAACCGTCTTTTTAGCAAGTGCCGAAATTTTCTACACCCGCCTTTTTTTTCGACAATTCATAAATTTATAGAATAAACAGGTAGTTATAAATGGTTTCGTGATTTGGCAAATAATATTTGCCGAATATCTCGGCAATATGTTCTGCGGGGCTATTCTTAATTCTAAGCGGCCGTAAAATTATTATTCTATATAAAACAAGCTGTTATAAGAGTAATTCGGTTTTTTGTCAGGCATTGGCACACGGTTTGCTTTCTAGAACCATAACAAAGGAAAAATAAAACAGATTAAAGATTAATTATTATAGAATAAGGAGGGAATCAAATGGGTGCTACCAAAAAGAGAGAATCAATGAAAATTGTTCCACCAGGTAAGAAAAAATGTGTATGGATGGAAGCCGGGGTTGTTTCCTATAAACTGTGCGATCACAATTTTGATTGTTCCACCTGTGTATACGACCATGGTATGTATGATCGGGTTGCCCGGTATAAGGAGAAAATTGCGACACAGCCGATAGCGGCAACACCCGACAAATTCACCGAGACTTGGGTGGACAAAATGATGCAGCTTCCTGCAAGTCGGCGTAAATGTCGGTATATGATCACCGGGGAAGTGGGCCATAAACTATGTCCCAATGCTTATGAATGCGGCACATGTTCTTTTGACCAGATCATGCAGGAACGCCTTCAGGCAGAGGCGCTTCCGGTGCATGCCCGACGCCGGGAAAGCGGTTTTGAACTGGCGGAAGATTTCTATTATCACGACGGCCACACATGGGCCAAACCGGAATATGGCGGGCGTATTCGAGTAGGGATGGATGATTTCGCCCAAAAACTTATCGGTAAACTCGCGAGAGTTGAATTGCCGAATATCGGCCAGGAACTCAAACAGGGAGAAGTGGGATTTCAAGTCAGACGCAATGGAGAAGTTGCCAAACTGCTCTCCCCAATGGATGGCATTGTCTCCAATGTGAACGATAGTCTTCGAAATCAACCCGATCTGGTCAACGAATCTCCCTATGAAAAGGGGTGGTTATTTACTATTGAGCCAACCAAGCTTCGTAAAAACCTAAAAGGGCTCTATTACGACAAGGAGGCCCGTAATTTTATCCACGAGGAAAGGGAAAAGCTCTTTGCCATGGCCAATGACGATTTGCGGGTGGCGGCCGATGGTGGCGGCTCGGTTGAAGACATTTCTCAAGAACTTGAAGGGAAAACCTGGACCAGATTTGTAAAAACTTTTCTTAAGACCTGATTGCCAATAATGACGTGACCGTATCCGAAATAAAACAATCATAGGAAACCTCCTGCCGGTAGATCGGCGGGAGGTTTTTTATTTGGGCAGGTATCATCCCACTATTCCATCATCCCATAGGATTTAAGCTTTCTTCGAAGGGTGTTCAGACCGATTCCAAGAAGCCTGGCCGTTTGGGATTTGTTCCGGCCTGTCAGCTTGTACGCCCGGATAATATGGGATTTTTCAATTTGTGCAAGAGGTTCAATATCCTCTGACACGGGGCGGGACAGGCACGTTGATATGGATTTGCGCTTTTTTAACTGCGCGGGGATAAAATCTGAGGTGATGGGTTTTCCCTGTGCCAGATTTACAGCGGACTGTATGATTGATCTGAGTTCTCTGACATTCCCGGGATAGTCATACTCCATAAGCAGACACAGGGTTTCTTCTTCAAGGGTTTGATCTTTAGCGGTACTGCCGTAATCTCGTAAAAATTTTCCGGCCAGCAGTGGAATATCTTCTTTTCTTTCTCTCAAGGGAGGCAGGTGAAGCCATCCCCCCCGAATACGGTAATATAAATCTTTTCGAAAAACTTTTTTGGCCATCAGCTTTTCCAAATCTTCGTTGGTCGCCGCGATGAAGCGAATGTCTGCTTTCTGGTGAACATTGCTTCCCAGTTTAAGATATTCTCCATCCTGTAAAACACGCAACAGCTTGCCCTGCAGCTCAAGAGGGAGATCACCGATTTCATCTAAAAACATGGTGCCGTGATGTGTGTATTCCAGATATCCGGTGCGACCGTTTTGAGCACCGGTAAACGCGCCCTTTGTGTGACCGAAAAATTCAGCTCCAAAAAGGCTGCCGGTGAGAGACGCCATGTTGACGGGTGTAAAGGGAAACTTTGATCTGAGGCTTGCGGCATGAATGGCCAATGCCAGAAGTTCCTTACCGGTTCCGCTCTCACCGGTAATTAAAAGAGGAACATCACTACCGGCATGCAATTCCGCTTCTTTTAAAACTCTTAGAACCTTTTGAGACCGGGTGATAATCGGTTTGAAAGGTTTTTTGTTCACCAGTTGGGGCAAGGTTTGACTTTTTCCGATATCCAGAATGTCGAGCAGGCGTTTTTTTTCCATGGCGCGTTTCATGGAAAATATCAGGTCCCCCTGGGAGACAGGCTTTACAAGATAATCATAAGCCCCTTTGTTTAGACATTCCACCGCGATTCTGGCCTCATTAACGGCGGTGGCCATAATGCATTCGGTTCTCGGACTTAGGTTTTTTATTATTTCAAGCAGTTCCAGCCCGCCCATTTCCGGCATGGTCATATCCACCAGCGCAATATCAAACACTTTCCCCTCTTCAAAAAGAGACGCCGCTTTCATGGGGTTGTCTTCGGTGTATATGTTCTTAAAGCCGGACTTAAGTAAATGTCCTTTGATGATTTCAAGGAAATCGAGATCATCATCGATAATAATTATTTGATCTTGCATTCATATATCCTTTCCGATCGCTGTTCCAAAAGGGACCATTCCAAAATGGCACAAATCGTTGTCAACTTACCGAGTGTCCCACTGTATATATAACACATGTGCCAAACTGGCACAATAGCCCCGTGAAATCAACGCTTAAAAAATTTTGGGTCATGGAAATAAATACTTGTGTATGTACATGATATAATAGCTATTTATTAATACTTCTCCGAATTATCCCTTCATGGCATAGTTGTTGCTCATCTTTCATGTGAAAATCATCTGTCGATAAGCTGTTTATTCTTTTTTTTGATAAAAAATCGGAGGTAGGCCTATGCAGTTAAAGCGCAAATTCGACACAGAGGAATTTGCTGTCCTTGCGGAAATGGAACCCCCCAAGGGAGTGGATGTCTCCGGCATGGTAACCCATGCCATGAGAGTCAAGGGGGAAGTAGATGCTTTTGTGGTGCCTGAAATGAGCAACGCTGTCATGCGCATGAGTGCCCTTGGCGGCGCTATGATTTTGCAGGGCAAAGGCATGGAAACCGTGATGCAGGTTAACTGCAGAGACAGGAACCGAATCGCTCTTCAGGCGGATCTTCTGGCAGCATATGTATGCGGTATTACTAATGTTATGGCGGTTACCGGAGAAGATCCCAGCTTTGGAGACCATTTTAAGGCCAGATCCGTATATGACATCGACCTTCTGGAATTGCTCAGGACCATTCGCGGGCTTGAGCAAGGAAAAGACATGGCCGGAATCGAGCTTTCAGGTTCCCCCGAATTCCTGGTGGGTTCCACGGTGAATGCAGGGGCCAAGGGAAAATCTACCGAACTGGAAATCGAAGAGATGAATAAAAAAATTGATGCCGGCGCCCAATTTTTCATCTCCCCGCCGTTGTTTGACCTTTCCGCCATCCGGCTGTTTATGAAACGGGTGGAACAAAATAACATAAAAATCATCCCCACCGTCTTACTCCTCAAGTCATTGGGCATGGCCCGTTACATCATGCGGAATGTGGAGGATGTTTATATCCCTGATACTCTGATTGACCGTATCCATAAGTCCTCTGACAAGGTTCGCGAGTGTACTCTGATTGCATCAGAAATGGTTACATCGTTAAAAGAAGAAGGGTTCAGCGGCGTAAACATAGCAACCATCGGATGGGAGCATAAGCTTCCGGAGATACTTGATAGAATATAAGGATGGAAAAAATGAAGCATACACACCGTCAGAAGGAAAACACATCCACTAAAACACACGAAAAAGATCGCGTCGGTTCGGTCATGGTGCTTGGCGGCGGAATCGCCGGCATGCAGGCGTCCCTTGATCTTGCAGATTCCGGCTATTATGTTCATCTGGTGGAAAAATCTCCGGCCATTGGGGGCGTAATGGCTCAGCTGGACAAGACATTTCCCACCAATGACTGTTCCATGTGAATTATCTCACCCAAACTGGTCGAGGTCGGCCGGCATATTAACATCGAACTTCATACCTGTTCAAATATCGAAAAGATTGACGGACAGAATGGAAACTTCCAGGTAACCCTCCACAAAACGCCTCGCTATATCGATACGGATAAATGTACCGCCTGTGGTGATTGTGTAGACGTCTGTCCGGTAACCAGGCCCAGCGAATATGATACAAAGCTGGTGGACCGCAAGGCGGTTTACAAACCTTATGCCCAGGCCATTCCCGGTGCCTTTGCCATAGAAAAGGTCGATACGGCGCCATGCCGGGTGGCCTGTCCGGCAAATTTAAATGTTCAGGGGTATGTGGCCATGGTCAAAATGGGCAAGTACCGGGAGGCCGTGGAAATCATCATGCAGAATCTGCCGTTTCCCGGCATCCTCGGCCGTATCTGCCCCCATGGTTGTGAAAAAAGCTGCCGGCGGCTTGAGTTGGACGAAGCGATTTCCATACGGGAACTGAAACGGGTGGCTGCGGATCATGTGGATCTGAGTGATATCCCGGTACCGGAAATTACGCCCAGAAATGAAAAAGTGGCCATTATCGGCTCAGGTCCTGCCGGGCTTACTGCCGCCTATTTTCTGGCATTGGACGGGTACCAGGTCAGTGTATACGAGTCCATGCCCGAAGCCGGGGGAATGATGCGATACGGCATTCCCGAGCACCGTCTCCCACGCACGGTACTGGATGCAGAGATCGAAAATCTCAAACGATACGGGATTCAAATTCATACCGATACGGTTATTGGCAGAGACTTAACCATAGAAGATCTCCGGGAACATGGCGCCAGTGCGATTTTTCTGGCTATTGGTGCCTGGAAAGGTTTGAAACTGAGAATCCCCGGGGAAGAAACTTCTCAGGGTGTTTCCGATGTCACCGCCTTTTTACGAGAGGTTCATCTGGGGAATTTAAAGAAGCTGGAGGGAAAGGTAGTGGTCATCGGAGGCGGCCATTCCGCACTGGATGCCGCCCGGGTGGCACTTCGACTCGGTGCCGGCGAGGCGCATATTCTTTACCGCCGTTCCCGAACGGAAATGCTCGCGGAGCCCGAAGAAGTGGAAGAGACTGAGAAAGAGGGCGTAAAGATTCATTTCCTGGCGGCGCCCACAGGTATTTCCAGTGAAAATGAAAAGGTTACCGGAATCGAATGTATCCGGACCCGTTTGACGGAGGAAGACACCACCGGCAGGCGGAGGCCCATTCCCATTGAAGGCTCGGAATTTTTCATCGAGGCGGATTGTATTATTCCCGCCATCGGGCAGGAACCTGATCTGGGCAACCTTGCCAAAGCACAGGACCTAAAAGTTTCCAAATGGAACCTTCTGGAAGTTAATCCTGAAACCCTCCAGACAAACATACCGGATATCTTTGCCGGTGGTGATGTGATCAGCGGCCCCGCCACGGTGATCGAGGCGGTTGAGGCCGGTCAAAGAGTCGCAAAATATATCGGTAAATATTTGCAGGGCGAAGAACTGCCCACAGAATGGCAGGAGGAGCCGCCCATGGGGACAAACTGGGTCGCGCCTCCAAAAGACGAACCCGCCAAAGATCGATTAAAAATTCCCACGTTGCCGGCGGAAAAAAGGATTTCGAGCTTTGAAGAAGTCAATCTTTGTGCGGATGAGGCGTCGGCCAAAAAAGAAGCCGATCGCTGCCTGGATTGCGGCGGCTGCTGTGAATGCTACCAGTGTGTGACGGTATGTGAGGCTGAAGCCGTCACTCTTGACACTCACGCCCAACAGGAAGAAACAACAACGATCCCTGTGGGTTCTGTTGTCCTGTCACCGGGGTTTCAGCCGTTTGATCCTTCAAAATTTGATAATTACGATTACGCCCACCATCCCAATGTGATCACTTCCACGGAATTTGAACGAATCCTTTCCGCCACAGGCCCTTTTATGGGGCACCTTACCCGGATTTCGGATAAAAAGGAGCCCAAGAAAATTGCCTGGTTCCAATGCGTCGGTTCCAGGGATCTTAACCGCTGTGACAATCCATACTGCTCTTCCGTGTGCTGCATGTATGCGGTTAAAGAGGCGGTAATTGCCAAAGAGCATGCGGATTATGATCTGGATTGCGCCATCTTTTTCATGGATATGCGCACCCCGGGCAAAGATTTTGAGAAATATTACAATGATGCCAAGGACAAGCATGGGGTTCGCTTTATCAGATCCCGGGTTCATACCATCGACCGGGTTCCGGAAACCGATGACCTTGAGGTCCGGTATGTGACGGAAAGCGGAGAAGAGAAAAAAGAAGTTTTTAATATGATCGTTTTATCGGTGGGCATGCAAATATCGCCGGAAACCATTGATCTTGCAAACAATCTCGGAATTGATCTGACCCAAGGAAATTTTTGCGAAACCAAAAATTTTAAACCGTTTGAAACATCAAGAGACGGCATATTTGTCTGCGGTGCTTTTCAAGGACCCAAGGACATCCCCGAGTCTGTCATGGAAGCCAGTGCTGCGGCCTGCAGTGCCGGTGTGAATTTGGCCCCGGCACGGGGCTCTCTTGTCAAAGAGAAGGCATTTCCTGATGAAACCGATATCACCGGCGAGGAACCCCGCATCGGCGTTTTTGTGTGTAATTGCGGTATCAATATCGGGGGAATTGCCGATGTTCCTGCCATCGTCGAATATGCCAAGGGACTGCCCAATGTTGCATATGTTGGAGAGAACCTCTTTACCTGCAGCCAGGACACTCAGAACCAAATGGCGGAGGTGATCAGGGAACAGAACTTAAATCGTATTGTTGTGGCGGCATGTACTCCTCGAACCCATGAACTGTTATTTCAGGAAACCATACGAAATGCAGGGCTAAATGAATATTTGTTTGATATGGCCAATATCAGGAACCAGTGCACGTGGGTGCATTCGGATGACAAGAAAAAAGCCACGGAAAAATCCAAAGATCTGGTGCGAATGGCGGTTGCCAGGGCTTCTTTGTTGGAACCCATCCCCGATATATCGGTGGATGTTAACCCGTCCGCGCTGATTATCGGTGGCGGTATCGCCGGAATGACCACTGCCTTAGGTTTTGCGGAGCAAGGGTTTCCGGCAATCATAGTGGAAAAATCGTCGGTTCTCGGCGGGGCGGCAAGAGATCTTAGTAAGACCTGGAAGGGCCAGGACATTCAACCATACCTTTCCGAACTGGTGGATAAAGTTGAGCAGCATTCGGATATACAGATCTTGCGAAACGCCGAGGTGGTTGGCGCGTCCGGGTTTGTGGGCAATTTTGAAACTCAGGTGGCGGTAGAAAACCAGACAAAGACCGTGGAACACGGAGTTGTCATGGTTGCAACCGGCGGCAAGGCCGCCGATACCAAAGAATACCTTTACGGCAAGAATCCCGGGGTGACCCGCTGGCATGATCTGGAACATGATCCCGAAAAATTAAAGGATGCGGAAATTATTGTATTTATCCAGTGTGTGGGATCACGGGACGAAAACCGACCGTACTGTTCCAGGATTTGTTGTACGGGTTCCATATTACAGGCGATTTCCATAAAACAAAGCAACCCGGATACAAAAGTATTTATCCTTTACCGTGACATTCGAACGTATGGCGAAAAAGAGTATCTTTACAAAAAAGCCAGAGAGTTGGGCGTTGTGTTTGTACGATATTCGCTGGACAACAAACCCAAAGTCACGGAAATAGAAAATGGTCTCCAAGTCGATGTGTTTGATCCGATTTTGCAAAAGGATCTAAGGATACAGGCAGACTATGTGAATCTGGCGACGGCCATTGAGCCGGCCCAGAACCAAAAGATTTCCGAGTTCTATAAAATTCCGCTCAATGCCGAAAACTTTTTCATGGAAGCCCATGCCAAGCTGCGACCGGTGGAATTCGCTAACGATGGAATCTTTTTGTGCGGATTGGCCCATTATCCCAAAGCCCTAGAAGAGAGTATTTCCCAGGCCATGGCGGCGACAAGCAGAGCGATCACGGTGCTTGCAAAAGGATCTGTTCAGATTTCTCCGCTGGTGTCCCAGGTAGATGCTGAAAAATGCATCGGGTGTGGTCTGTGTGGGGAAGTTTGTGCGTTTAATGCCATTCTGCTCGAAGAAATTGAAGGCAAGGGATATCGGGCAAAAAATATTTCCGCTTCCTGCAAAGGGTGCGGATTGTGTGCCTCTTCTTGTCCACAGCAGGCCATCGACATGCTCCATTTCCGGGATCGGCAAATCGTGGCTTCGATTTGTGCAGCGGTGTAAATGGAGTGTGAAGTGACTAAAGTGAGCTAAAGTGACTAAAGTTGTGGAATTCTGTTAATTTAATATAAACAGCCGGAGCGTAGCGACTCCTTAACTTTAGCTCACTTCAAACTTTAGCTCACTTTAGTTCACTTTAAATTTGAGTAACTTTCACGTTTTATCCGGGTTAGGTAATAGCTTGGAATTTATATAATAAGCCAAAGTAAGTGAAAGGTTAAAATTATGGAAGAATTTGAGCCCAAAATAGTTGCTTTTCTGTGTAACTGGTGTGCTTATGCCGGTGCCGACCTGGCCGGTGTATCCCGGTTGCAGTACCCACCCAACATAAGAACCGTGCGCGTCATGTGTTCGGGCAGAGTCGACCCACTGTTTGTGCTGCAAGCGTTTAAACAGGGATGTGACGGCGTATTGGTCGCCGGGTGACATTTCGGTGATTGCCATTACCTGGAGGGTAATGTTCAGGCCGAAAAAAAGATCCGTTTAACTCAAAAATTGCTGGATCTGGCCGGTATTGGCGAGCAAAGGCTGCATCTGGCCTGGGTTTCGTCGGCCGAAGCCCAGCGGTTTGTAGAAGTCGTTACCCAAACGACCGACTCGGTTAAGGCATTGGGAAAATTCGATTCCAAAGCGTTTGCTTTTGAACTTGCTGCCGCGGAGTTGACGCTGGCCCAAGAAACACTCAGATGGATGGTGGGAAAAGAAGTAAAGATCACGGCAAAAGGAGATGTTTTCGGACGCCGGTGGGATGGGGATAGATTTGAATCTATACTCGATGTGTTGCTCGAGAGAGAATATCAGAAAAATCTGATTCTCCAAGCAGTTAAAGAAGGGCATACCTCTGTGAGAGATATCCATAAAAAAATCGGGATTGACCTTAAAAGAATTTCATACCTTCTGGCCGATATGGAAAATAGAAACATCGTCGAGTTTGTCGGTATGGAAGAGAGGAAACCGATTTTTGCAGCACTGTGAGGAGTCACGAATGAAGGTTGAAGATTTTATTTGATGAATCAATCTGCAATCTAAAATCTAAAATCTTCAATGAATAAAGGGAGGAGAAATGACTAACAAAAGCGGATCGGTTATGGTTGTGGGTGCCGGAATTGCAGGCATGCAGGCTTCGCTCGATCTGGCCAATTCGGATTACAAGGTTTACCTGGTTGACCGGTCTCCCACCATCGGCGGGATGATGGCCCAGCTGGATAAGACGTTCCCCACGAACGATTGTGCCATGTGAGTGATTTCGCCCAAACTGGTCGAGGTCGGCCGGCATATGAATATAGAGCTGATTACATGCAGCGAACTCATGAACGTTGAAGGGGAACCGGGAAATTTTAAGGCGTCATTGGTCAATTACCCCCGCTACATTGATCCCGTTAAATGTACCGGGTGCGGAGATTGTGCCCGGCACTGCCCGGTAACCGCCGTTAACCAATATAATATGGGCTTAAATGACAGGAGAGCCACCTACATAGAATATGCCCAAGCGGTTCCTCTTGCCTTTGCCATTGATACCGAAACCTGTATCGGCTGCGGTTTGTGCGAGAAGATGTGTCTTGCCAAAGCCATCCGGTATGATGACAAAAAGCGAAACACCACGCTTACGGTGGGATCTGTCATTCTGTCCGCCGGAAGCCGGGGGTTTGATCCTTCCGGGCTTGACTATCTTGGATACGGTAAATATCCCAATGTGGTGACCAGCCAAGAGTTTGAAAGAATCTTGAGTGCATCAGGACCGTATTTCGGTCATTTGATGAGGCCCTTGGACCGGGAAGAGCCCAAAAGCATCGCGTGGTTGCAGTGCGTGGGATCCAGGGATACCAATCGTTGCGGAAACGGCTACTGCTCATCAGTATGCTGCATGTACGCCGTAAAAGAGTCCATGATTGCCAAAGAGCATGCCCATGGCGATCTGGATTGTGCAATTTTTAATATGGATATACGGACGTTTGGCAAGGATTATGAAAAATATTATCTCCGTGCCCGGGATAAGGAAGGGGTTCGTTTTATAACTGCCAGGGTTCATACCATTACCGAAGTTCCCGAAACCGGCGATCTGATTCTCGAATATGCGGACAACAGCGGGGCCATGAAACAGGAAACCTTTAACATGGTGGTTCTCTCGGTGGGACTGCAGATTCAGCCGGGTACTGCGGAGCTGGCAAAACGTCTCGATGTTAAATTGGATAAATATAATTTTGTGGAGAGCGGCCCCTTTACACCGGTATGCACCTCACGGCCGGGAATATATACGTGCGGCGTGTTGCAAGGACCAAAGGACATTCCCGAATCCGTGGCCGAGGCCAGCGCTGCCGCCTGTTTGGCCGGCGCGGAGCTTGTTGAAGCAAGGGGGACGGAAATCCCTAAAGTTGAAATCCCCGAACCCATTGATGTTGCCGGCCAGAAGCCTCGCATCGGTGTTTTTGTATGTAACTGTGGGATCAACATCGGAGGGATTGTGGATGTCCCGGCGGTAAAAGACTATGCCGCAACCCTTCCCAGCGTTGTGTTTACGGATGATAACCTGTTTACCTGCAGCCAGGACACCCAGGATGTCATCAAAGAGAAAATTATTGAACATCAGTTAAACCGGGTGATTGTCGCGTCATGCAGCCCCAAAACTCACGAGCAGATGTTTATGGAAACGCTTGAGGCCTGCGGATTAAATAAATATTTGTTTGAAATGGCAAATATCCGCAACCAGAATTCATGGATTCATTCCAAGGATCCGGAAGCAGCCACGCAAAAGGCCAAAGACCTGGTTCGCATGTCTGTGGCCCGGGCTGCCACACTCCACCCGCTACATGAAAAAAAGATTCCGGTCATTAAGAGAGCGCTGGTCATCGGCGGTGGGGTGGCCGGAATGAATGCCGCGCTGGGTCTTGCAGATCAGGGCTTTCCGGTCGTCCTCATTGAAAAAGAGGAAAGACTGGGCGGAATGGCAAACCGCCTGACCGCCACCATCGAAGGGGCGGATGTGGGAGGTTACCTGGAAGGACTGATTGAAAAGGTGACCGCCCATCCTCAAATACAGGTGTTAACCCGCTCCCTTATTGTTGGATTTTCCGGATTCAAGGGAAATTTTACCACCGAAGTTCTCGTGGGACCGGGTATGTACGAAAGAAAGATCGAGCATGGGGTCGTTGTTCTGGCCACAGGAGCCACCGAATATCGCCCCAAAGAATTTTTATACGGCCAGGACCAAAGAGTTGTCACCCAGGTCGAGCTTTCCGAACGTTTAAAAGAAAAAGGAGCCCAAGATCTGAACCGGGTGGTTATGATTCAGTGTGTTGGATCCAGGAACGGTGAAAATCCAAACTGCTCCAGGATTTGCTGTCAGAGCGCGATCAAGAACGCCCTTCACATTAAAAAACTTCAACCGGATACCCAAGTCTTTATCCTTTACCGGGACATCCGGACGTATGGGCTGCTGGAGGATTACTATACCGAAGCCAGGAAACAGGGCGTACTCTTCTGCCGATTCGATCCTGAAGATCCGCCCACCGTGGAATCGTCTGAAGATGGGGTCATGCTAACCTTTAAGGACCATGTGCTTGATTCCGACCTCCGGGTCAGTGCCGACCTTTTGGTACTGAGCGCGGGGATGGTGGCTGAAGACACCGAAGAGCTCGCCTCCATCGTCAAACTGGCCCGAACCGCAGAAGGCTACTTTATGGAGGCTCATGTCAAGTTAAGACCGGTAGATATGGCTACGGAAGGCGTGTTTGTTTGCGGGACCGCCCACAGCCCCAAACTTTTGTCAGAATCCATCTCACAGGCGCTTGCCGCTGCTTCCCGGGCAACGACGTTTCTATCCCAGCCGGACTTGACATTATCGGCGGTAACCGCACAGGTAAATGCGGATCAATGTGCGTCATGCCTCATATGCGTCCGGTCGTGTCCGTACCAGGTGCCGAGGATCAATGAAGACGGTGTCAGTGAAATCGATATTGCGTTATGCCATGGGTGCGGTGTCTGTGCGGCGGAATGCCCGGCAAAGGCCATCGAACTGAATTGGTATGAAGACGTTCAAATACTGAGCAAGGTTGACGCGTTACTCGAAGGCGTCATGTAGAATTGGAGTGAATCATAATTCAGGGCAAAAAAAACTGGATATGTAGTTTGTACACTAAATTATGAATAGCCGAAATTGACGATTGTTGATTTATGATTGAAAATTTATTTAAACGCTTCGCTCTGTTTTTTTTATAAATTGATAGAATACCTTCGATCAACAATCATCAATAGAAAATCATCAATTTTTTGTTTTGTAAGCGTATACGAACTTAAACAATTAGGATAGTGGGCAAATTCGCACCAAAGCATAGATTAGATTCAAAGGGGGTATTATGAAGGAAGATTTCAAGCCTATTATTATCGCATTTTGCTGTAGTTTCTGAGGGTACACGGCTGCGGACCTGGCAGGTTCCATGCGCTTGCAATACCCCTCTGATATAAAAATTATTCTCGTTCCATGCACGGGAAAAGTAGATGTCGTTCATATCCTCCATGCCTTTGAAAAGGGAGCGGACGGCGTATATGCGGTTGGTTGTATGGAAGGAGATTGTCATTATAACAGCGGCAACCTCAGAGCCCGTAAACGGGTGGAACAGGCACAAAAAATTCTGGACACCATCGGTATCGGGGGGGAACGGGCACAGATGTATAACCTTTCATCTAGCGAGGGGCCGCGGTTTGCTCAGTTCGCCGTTGAAATGGATGAAAGAATCAGAAAATTAGGGCCCAACCCCATTAAACTGGCCAAGAAAAAGGCCGCATAAAACAAATGAAGCATTCAAGTGAGTTTGCTTCGCTCACAATTGGCCTCCGGCCCGCAGGGCCTACGCCCCGGAGGGAAAGATGGAATAATGGAATATTGGAATAATGGAAAACAACAAGAACAATCTTTTATTTCCTTTGAAATCCATTATTCCAGCATTCCATGGAAGTGGCATAAACCAGGAACTATTAAAGAATATTTAATTTCAACCAATTGTAGATTTTCGAGATGTTTAATATATTTTGATCTTTAATGAAAGAGAGGTCTTATGATTGTCGCCGACAGAAAACCCATTGAAGAAATTATAGAGGAAGTCAAAAATTATGAAAAAATCCTCATCCTCGGCTGTAACGAATGCGTTACCGTTTGTGAGGCAGGGGGGAAGAAAGAAGTCGGTGTTCTGGCTTCAGCCCTTAGGATGTATTTTCTCAACCAAGGACGGGAAGTCAAAATAGATGAAGAAACGTTGGAACGGCAGTGCGATCACGAATATTTGGAAGAGATTCGTGATGTCATGGATCAGTATGACGCTGTGGTTTCCCTTGCGTGCGGTGTGGGCGTCCAGTTCATGGCTGAGAAATACCACGACTGTCCCATTTATCCCGGAGTGGACACCTGTTTTTTGGGGGCTACTGAAAAACGAGGCCTGTGGACGGAACGCTGCCAGGCCTGTGGACAGTGCATTCTGGCGCGTACCGGGGGAATCTGTCCGGTCTCCCGCTGTGCAAAGCGGATTCTTAACGGCCCGTGCGGCGGTTCCGCCAAGGGCAAATGCGAAATTAATAAAGAAATCGACTGTGCCTGGGAATTGATCATCAATCGCCTCAAGGCTCTGGACAAACTTGATGATTATGAAAAAATTGACCCCATTAAAGACTGGTCCACCGACAGGGCCGGGGGACCCAGAAAAGTTGTCAGGGAGGACGTACAGGAATGAAAGCAAAAACACCAAGCAAACTGGAAAAAATTCTGGCCGCCGGTCATCTGGGGGTTACGTC
>Ga0272444_10000376_pt1 | contig 48668 bp, 51 predicted proteins | sample SSMForm13_FD_201033 | JGI IMG/M metagenome (GOLD analysis project Ga0272444, IMG submission 201033) | Marine sediment archaeal communities from Little Sippewissett salt marsh, Falmouth, MA, United States - SSM-Form-13 | ecosystem: Environmental > Aquatic > Marine > Wetlands > Sediment ... | reverse complement strand
CGTGCGATGCTCCTTGCTGCTCATCGCTGCTCTCCGTGCTCGGCGTAGGCCAGGCGCATATGCTCAAAGGTATCCTGCACTTCGTTGGCGAAGGCCTGGATGTCGTCCAGCTGATCGGAGCCGAAGGCCTCCTTGAGCCGCCGAGCACGGCCCAGCAGCGGCAACTCGGCCAGCTCCTGCACCGGTGCACCCAGAGCGATCAGCGCAGCGCCGGCCTCATGTATGGTGATGGCCAGCTTGAGCAGCGCGAACTGCTTGCCGGGTGAGCAGAAACTGTCCAGCGCATCCAGCGCGCTCTGCTGCAGCACGCCCTCCTTGATCAGGGTCGCGCTCTCCAGTTCCCAGCGCTGATGGTGGGACAGGGCCTCCGGCCCCACCAGGTTGACGATGCGTGACAACTCGGCATCGCGTGCCAGCAGCGCCAGCGCCTTGCCGCGCAATGACGCCCAGTCGTGGTCGACGTTTTCTGCCCACCACTTGGCGGCATGAGGGACATGTTCGGAGAAGCTGCCCACCCAGTCGATGGCCGGGTAGTGGCGGGCGTCGGCCAGTTCCTTGGACAGCGCCCAGAAGGTCTGCACGATCTCCTTGGTGTGACGGGTGACGGGCTCGGAGAAGTCGCCGCCTGGTGGCGACACGGTGCCGATCAGGGATACCGAACCGGATGCGCCGGCCAGGGTTTCCACCCGGCCGGCCCGTTCGTAGGCCGCCGCCAGTCGTGATGCCAGGTAGGCGGGATGCCCTTCCTCCACCGGCATCTGCCCCAGTCGCCCGGCCACTTCACGCATGGCCTCCGCCCAGCGACTGGTGGAGTCGGCGAGCATCACCACGTCATAGCCCTGGTCGCGGAAGTACTCGCCCAGGGTGATGCCCACGTAGACCGAGGCCTCCCGCGCGACCACCGGCATATTCGAGGTGTTGGCGACCAGCAGGGTGCGTTCCATCAGCTTGTGGCCGCTGTACGGGTCATCCAGCTGGGGGAAGGTCTCCAGCACGTCCACCAGCTCGTTGCCGCGTTCACCACAGCCCACGTAGATGACGATGTCGGCGTTGGACCAGCGCGCCACCTGGTGCTGCAGCACGGTCTTGCCGGCACCGAAGGGGCCCGGTATGGCGACCTTGGCGCCCTTGATGATGGGGAAGAAGGTGTCGAGGATGCGCTGGCCGGTGATCAGCGGCTCCACGGTGCTGGCCCGGCGCCGGTAGGGACGCGGTTGGCGCACCGGCCAGCGGTGATAGAGATACAACTTGTGGATGTGGCCCCGGTCGTCACGCAGGCGGCCGATGGGCTGATCCAGGCGGTAGTTGCCGGGTGGTGCCAGTTCCAGCAGTTCACCACTGAGGTTCGGCGGCAGCAACACCCGGTGTTCGATGGTTTCGGTTTCCGGTACCCGCCCGAGTATCGCGCCGGCCTCGATGCGCGCGCCGTGCTCCAGCCCGTGCTCCGGGGTGAATGACCATGCCCGCTCGCGGTCCAGCGGCGGCAGGTCCAGGCCGCGCGGGATGATGTCGCCGGCTTGTTTGAACAGCCGGGTGAGCGGGCGCTGTACCCCGTCGAAGATGCCCTTGAGCAGACCGGGGCCCAACTCCACAGACAGCGGCCAGCCGAGCGACAGCACCGGATCGCCGGGACGGAGCCCATCGGTGGATTCATAGCATTGCACCAGGGCCCGGTCCTCGCGTAATGCGATCACCTCGCCCATCAGGCCGAGATCGCCGATGCGCACTTGCTCGCCGTTGCGCACCCCCGGCAGGCTGATGCCGAGAATCGGGCCGTTAATCTCGACGACGTGGCCGCTGCCTCCGCTTTGCATGCTGTTGACTCCGCTGTTCACGACAGGATGGCTGGGTGCTGTTGTTCCGGGCTGGGCGGTAACAGGGTTTCCTGGATGACCCGATGCAGTTCCGCTGACAGTCGGTGCATACGACCCTCGAAGGTCTGATCCAGTCGCTCACAGTTGTCGGGGGTGCGCAACAGCACCCCGCCGCTGCAGTCCAGCTGCGCCTCGCCCAGGGTCAATTGCTTGTCCGCGGCGATATTGCAGATATCGTCCCAGGCTGCAGCCAGCAGCGCACGGTCGCTGGCATTGGCCTCCACCACCAGTGCCTGTTGGCTGAACTGTGCGGCACTGCGGGCGATGAAATCGCGTAGCAGCGGCAGGTAGCGCGCCTCATCTTTGGCCAGTGCCTGCAGCTCGTCCTGCAGGCGTTCCTGGACCGCACGCACCAGGCCCCAGCGCAGGCGATCGAGTTTGGCCTGCAGGGCCAGTTCCTGTGACAGCACCTGGCGGCGATAGCTGCGTTCCGCCATGGCTTTGGCCAGCAGGATCTCGCGCTCCTCGCGCACGTGCAGGCAGTCCCTGGCTTCCTGCAGGATGTTGCGGCAACTGCGTTGGGCCTGCGCGCGATACTCCTCGGCCAGTTGTTCTGCCTGGCCGAGGATCGCTGCCTCCAGTTCGCCGATCTTGTCTGTCATCCGTTCAATCCTCCACGCGTTGCTCACCGAGCAGGGCCTGAACCTGGTCATCGATGTCGAGGTGAAAGCCCTGCGGATCTGCCAGGCTCGGCACCTCGATTACCACCACGTGACGACCTTCGGCAGCAATCCGCGGCAGCAACTGGCTGTCGGCGGCAGCCAGTTGCTGGTCGATCACCACGAAGGCGCCGCGTGGCTCGTGGCGCAGGCTGTTCAGCACCTCGTCCAGTTGCGCTACCGATGCGTCCGGCCAGGTTTCGAAACCGATCAGCGCAAAGCCTTGCGCGAGTGCCTGCTCGCCGAGGAACAACAACCGGGCGCCCTGGTGATCCTGCATGGCGGTTCAGATGCGGCCGAGCAGCAGGATGCTGACCACCAGGCCGTAGATGGCGATGCCCTCCGCCAGACCGAGGTAGATCAGGGTGCGGCCGAACATCTCGGGTTTTTCCGCCAGCGCGGCCAGCGAGGCCGAGCCGATGGGGCCGACGGCCAGGGCGGCACCGATGGTGGACAGGGCGGTGGGTATGCCCACGCCGATGATGGCCAGTCCCATGCCGATGCTGATCTCGCCGCCGCCGGCCGCAACACTGCCGGCCGGCTCGGCCAGTGCGTCCTGCAGGCCGAGCACCAGTATTGCCAGCTGAGCGCCGATGAACACCACCGCATTGCCGGCCAGGGTGTTGCGGAACCATTGTCCAGCCTTGGGGCTGTGCACCGGGCGGAATTCCAGCAGGATCCCGGTGAGGATCACTCCCAGGACACCCAGGGTGAGTAGAACGATCAACCAGGTCATGCCGTGACTCCTTGTTGTGTGTAGGTGTTGGCGCTGCCGGCGGTGGCCGGTGTCAGGTTCAGCGACAGCGGCCGGAAGGCATGGCCGTCGCCCGCATAGAATCGGGTGAATCCCTCATAGTACTCAAGACGCAGTGCCTGGATGGTGACGATGGCACCCTCCAGCACCAGGATGAATACATTACCGAAGATGACCATCAGCCAGTGACCGAGCGGCTCCAGCATGTCGGCCAGGGTGAACACCGCGATGGCCAGCGCCACATGGTTGAGGCTGAAGGCCGCCACGCGCAGAAAGGAGAGGGTGGCCGACAGGTTGCCGGTGATGGTCTCGAAGGTTTCCACCACCACCACCATCAGGCGTTCCGCCGGGGGTGATGCGCTGTTCGCCCACTTGTAGCCGGCCAGGGCCGCCAGCGAGCCAGCCACCATCAGCGACGGCCAAAGTCCGAAGCCGTCCCCCCGGTAGGCGTTCCAGCCGCCCCACAACAGGCCCAGATACAGGCCGATGCTGACCAGCCCGTGACTGCCCAGCAGGGCGCTGCGCCAGTCACCCTCGGTCAGGCGGTTGTAAATGCTCATGACGGTCATCAGCAACAGAAAGCCGATGCCCCAGCCCAAGGCCACCTGCAACAGCAGTGTCGGATCGCTGAGGGGTGACAGCCACAAGGGATGCAGCAGCTCCTCGAAGCCGAACACGCTGCCGTATACCGCACCAAAGGCCGCCGATGACAGCCCGGCACTGACGCCGAAGATGGTGAAGTGGCCGAGTCGACGGCGCAGCAGCAGTGCGGCCAGCAGGATGACCGCCCCATGGCCGACGTCGCCGAACATCATGCCGAACATCAGCACGAAGGTGGCGGCGAACACCGATGACGGATCGATCTCGCCGTAGCGCGGTACCCCGTACTGGGTGACCAGCGAGGTAAACGGCGACAGCAGCCGGTTCGGCGACAACAGGGTGGGAACCCTCGCCTGTTCGCTGGCGTGCGGCCGTCGCGCGTCGATGCGCACCGGGTGGGGGAGAGCGGCATCGATATGCCGCTCGAGTTCGGCGAGCTGCCGCGTCGGCACCCAGCCGCTGACGACGGCCAGCTGGCTGGAACTGCGCGCCGCAGTGCCGAGCTGCACATAGGGTTCGGCCAGCGCCAGGGTGCGTCTGGCATCGGCCAGGAAATCGTAGTGTCGTGCAGCTTCAGCGGCGATACGCTGTTCCAGGCTGCTGCGCTCGGCGGCGAGTCGCGCGCGACGCAGGGCAAGGGCCTTGGCGACCTTGTCCGGCTCATCCTGCAGTTCCTTGGGGATCGGCAGGTCGTGGAAGCCGGCGGACTCCAGGACGCGATCGACGCGGCCAATCCGGTCGCTACGGGCCCCCAGGACGACGACGTGGACCTGCTGTCCAGTGGTGAGAAACGGGTGCACCAGGAAGCCGGCCAGACCCAATGCCTCATCCAGTTGCTTGTCGTTGCCGCGCGGCAGGCTGCCGATGCGCAGCACCAGGAAATGCTTGTCGCCCTGCAGCAGGCTCAAGTCCACATTGAGGTTGGCGAACTTGGCGAGGGTGGACTCCAGCTGGTCCACCAGGTGTTCTTCCTCATCCAGCCGGCGTAACTGCTCCTGGCAGTTGGAACAGGCACTCCAGAGTTCGCCGAGCCGGTCGTTGAGGCTTGCCAGCTGCGCCTCGTCCGGCACCGGCGAGCCGTCATCGACGGCATCGAACGGTTGTGCACAGTGTGTGCCGATCTTCTCGATGCGTGAGCTGGCGGCGTGGTAGAGCTGGCGGTAATCCTGGCCCGGGATATGGGTCAGTTGATGTTCGTCACTGGAGCGATGGTCGGGATGGAAGGCCCCGCTGCGTGCCAGTTCCAGCGCCAGCTGTGGCAGATCGCTGCGCAGGGTCTCGATCAGCACATGGCTCATGGTGACGGGACGGAACATCAGGCTGCCTCCATCCCGGCGGCAACGGTAATCAGTGCAGTTGGCAGCCCGAGCCGCTTGCCTTGCAGAATGGCCCGCAGGCGGCGCAACTGACCGTCGCGCAATATCAGGTAGCCGAGTGCACGGCATACCGTTGAGCCGCCATGCCGCAGGGCGGCGCTGGCGCGCTCGTACAGCAATGCCTCCAGCTTGGTCTCCACGCTGAAGGTGTCGGTGGCGCCGCCCAGTCGCTCGGTCAGCGTCGTCGGCAGGGCCGTGAGTACCGCTTGCGAATCCTTCAGTTCCACCAGCTGCAGTAGCCGTTCGTGCCCGAGCAGGGCGCCGCCACGCATCAGACGATAATAGGTTTCCGTGGGCGACATCTGATAGCCGAAGCGGTAGCGCAGCAGCCAGCCCAGGTTGAGCCGGTCCAGCTGGCTGCCGATCAGCCGTGCGACGGGCTGGCGATCATCCTCCGGCAGCAACCGGGCATGCGCCAGCAGCCCCTGAAAGTAACGGCGGTCGATGGCGGTTTCCGCCGCCAGACTGTCCTGGCGTTCTTCCAGTGCCCGACGCGCCTGGCGGGCGATGGGGCCATAGGGGCCGGCCTCGATCAGTCGCAGCAGCTCGGCCACGCCTTCGGTGCGCAGCAGCTGCTCGCGCGGCAGGACCGCGAAATGCGGGGTCGGTTCCAGGTGGCGTTCAATCTGGCTGGCGGGCAGGCCGCGCAGCTTGCCGTGGATGAGCGTCTTTAGATTGAACAGCTCGAAACGGCGTGCCCAGTAGGTGAGGAAGTCGCGGGCCGGACCTGTGAGTGGGCGCAGCACGACGTCGAGATCGTCCAGCAGCTGCCGGGACAGCAGGTTCTCCGCCGCCTTGTCGAGGAGTTGGCTGTTGCCAGCCGCGGCATCCAGTCCCAGCGCAGGAATGATGCCCTGCTCCAACGGCTGCTCGATGAGCGCACTGAACGCCGGCTCGGACAACAGCTCTGCGGCCATGATGCTCAGACGGGTATCCAGATAACGGGCGCTGGGCAGGTTGCTCACGGTGTCAGCGTGTCGGGTCAGTGATCAATTTGAATGCGGCCTGCACCGCCGCGGCCTCGTGTTCTTCGGCCTGCTGGCGGATCTGGCTGTGCCGCTCGTCGTAGCGCTTGCGCAGTTCGCCGACGGTCCGTTCCGCGCGTAGCGTGGCCTTGTCCAGGAAGGTGGCATGCAGTTCTGGAATGCGCGCCTGGAATTGCGCATCTTCGCGCCGCGTCTCGGCCAGGGCATCCTCAATGGCGCGATCTTTTTCATCGCTGGCCTGACGGGAGAGCTCTTCTGCGCGGCGTTCGGTCTCAAGCAGTCTTTGCAGTGCATCGTCCATGGTTGGTTCGACCTGTCAGCTGGTGATACCCGCGTGCGCGGCAGGGGCGATCAGTATGGCAAGGTGAGATGGCTTTATCTTGTCATGGGTCAGTCGCCGCGGGTTTTCCTCTCGGCTGGCGGCGCTGGTCGTGCCTGCCATCCGAGCACAGGGGGCGACTGGTTGGCAACATCGCGCGGCAGTGCCTGGTGTGCCACTGGCGCGTGAACTTGGGTGAGGTCGATGGTCATCGGGCCGGCATGCCGTCGCAGTCTACGCCGGCGCCGAGGATGCGCTCTATTTCAGCGGCATTGAGTGGCCGGGCACCCTGTTGGCTGGAGTCCCCCTGGCCGGCGTTTTCCAGGCTGTGCCAGGCATCGGCCGGCAGACCGTCTTCCAGGGGCGGCGCGGCTGGCTGAAAGCGCCACCCTGTTCCGGTCTGCTCCAGGCTGCCCGCACCGAGCCCCAGTGCCTGTGGGTCACAGTGACATGACTGGCAGGAGCGCGCCGGCCCGGTGGTGTGGGGAGATTGCGGCGCAAACAGCCGTCTGAACAGGGTCTCGTCCAGTTCCGGATGATCGAGGGTCAGGATCATGCCGGGAATGAAGGGGCTGATCCTGTCGTCGGCAGTAACGCCGAGTGGCGGCAGGCCGCTCCGGGTCTGCCAGCGTCGTTCACGCCATGCCCCGGCAGTCGGTGCCTGTTCGAGGTAGTCATACTGCTGTGCGCTGGCGTCGAACGTCACATGGCAGCCGTAGCACAGCGGCGCCCACTGGGCATGACAGGCATCGCAACTGAGTCGCTGGTGCTGAGCGTTGTGTGGGTGTTGCGCAAGGCTGAACGGTGGAATCGCCAGCCTTTTGCCGTCGAGCTTGCGGATCAGGCTGGCGCCGCTTTCCGTCAGTTGAACATGGGGAAGGCTAGGCTTGGTCTGCGCCGGCTGCTTGGCGATCTTTTGCTGCTGCAGTGGCCGGTGACAATCGACACACTCGATGGCGCCTGCATCGGCAGCCACGGCATGACCATCCGCATAGCCCATCACTTCCGCCTGACCATGGCAGTCGATACAGGCCATCCCCGCCTTGTGGTGGGCATCAGACTCGCGCCGCTGCACCAGACGCCCGTCTGCAAGCCTGGCGTGCGCCTGGTCTGCGCCCGGGCCGGCCTGGTCTGTCTCCGCCAGCCCGGCGTAGTTCAGGGCAATTCGTCCGGACCGGGCATGGCAGCCGAAGCAGCGTGCGTCGGATATCCGGCTGGTCAGGCGGACGTGGCCGGACTGCGGGAAATCATCCAGATGACAGGCCAGGCAGCCACCACCCTGTGGAAGGGTGGTGAGGGTATGGGCCTCGCGGTCGCGTCCCAGGTGACAGGCGGCGCACAGCTTGCGCAACAGGCTGTCGGCCTTGCCGTGACCGAGCTGCGAGATGGGCGCGCCATCGTCGGCATCGCCCAGCACGCGGCGGGTGGTTGCCACCATACCGCGTGCGGTGGTCATTTTATGTCCGTGGACAGCGCTGACCTGTTGCGGGTGGCACTGGCCACAGGTGTGGTCGGCATTGGACAGATTGCCGGGAAAGGCGATCAGTCCTCGATGTGCCTGTTGCGTTGTGTCTGCCTGTGGGTCACCGGCATGACAGCGGCTGCAGGCGAGTGCGTGAAAGACCTGTTGCCCGTGGTCTTTGTCGCTGTGGCATTGAGTGCAACCGCTGTCTGCTGCTGCCGTCGCCGCCGGGCATGCCATGAGGATGAACAGCAGCCAGCCCGGGACCGGGGATATGTGCGCTTGAGGGTGATGGCAAAAGCGGCCGATGCCGGACAACCGCAGGCTACGCCGGCAGTGCATTCGATCTAGCACCCGGCGTCTAGCAGTACCCCCGCTTTGGAAGCCGGGGGCTTGGCTGCCGGCTGGTCGACCGGTGACAGTGGCGGCAGGTAGCCGGCCTTGCTGGCTGGGTCCGGTTCGGGTAGCGGACAGGGCATGTCGCATTTCTTCAGGGCGCGGGCAATGGCTTCGCGGCGAGCGGCATCAAGCCGTTCACGGTTGCCGGCTGCGGCAGCGGCAGGCTGCGGATTCAGCGTGTGCAGGGCCCAGTGCTCGAAGCCGCCCAGCAGTGCATAGGCATCGAGGCCGGCGAGCCTTAGCATCACGGCAGCCTGTGCGGCGCGGGTGTCGGCAGTCGAATACAGCACGATGAGCTTCTGCCTCGGCAGCGCCTCGATCTGCGCCGTGTCGAACAGTTTGTGCATGGGGATATTGCTTGCCCCGTCGATATGGGATGCCTGGAACAGCGCCTCCTCACGGACATCGATCAGCACGAAATCACGCCTTTCCTCGATGATCCACTGGGCCAGCTGTTCGCTGCTGACCAGATCCTGATCCTTGTTGATGGCATCCGCCAGGCTGCCGAGCCGGGTCTCGTCCAGGCCGATGGTGCTGTCGGCCAGGACCGGGGCCGCGAACAACAGCAGGGATGTCATGAGCAGGGCGATAGCCGATCGGGCGGACTCGACAGGTCGCTGACCGGTCTTAATGGGTGCGCAGTTCATCGAGCAGTTCCGGGTTGTATTGCTGTTCATAATGGGTCCAACCGGTTTGTTGGCCGACGGTTACCGTGATGTCGCGCAGCAGGTAGCCGCCGACGAGCACCAGCAGCGCCGGGACAATCAGCAGCAGGCGTGATGGTATCCGGGTGGCGAGCAGCGCCAGTGCCAGCGGGGCCAGCAGCCCCAGCAGGATGTCACCCAGCCAGAATTTCAGTGTAAACGGGCCGCCGGTGATCTGTGCCAGCGCCTGTTGTTGCACGGCATTGCCGCTGGCCAGGTTGATCAGCAGGAGGGCGATGAACAGGGTCTCCAGCACGATCAGGCCGATGAGGATGCGGATGAACAGGCGTCCCTCGTCGGTCCTGCTGCCGCCGATCACCGCCAGCGCGGCGGCGCTGGCCAAGCCCGACACCAGGAACAACGGCCCGAGCACGCTGGTGTTCCAGAACGGCCGCGCGTTGAAGGCAGACAGCAGCACGCCGGTGTAGATGCCCAGGAACACGGCCAGTACGACGCATGCCCAGGCGATGGGGCGGCGCCTGCGCTCGGACAGGTCGAGCAGCTTGCCGCCGAGCGGGATGCGTTCGACAAGGCCGGCAAGCACCGGATAGCCCTCGCGCAGATAGGTCAGGATCAGCAGCACGCTGGCCGGGTAGACGAAGATCAGTACCCAGGAGCCCCAGGACATCGGCGAGGTGGGCTGGAAGCTGGTGTAGAAGCGCCACACCCAGAGCTTGTGTTCCAGGTCCAGGAACAGCATCAGCATGCCGAGCGACAGCACGATCGGCGCCAGCAGCGGCAGTCGCCGGGTGACGAACCAGGCCTGTTGCTGGCGGCCGAGCAGGATCATCAGGGCGGCGAAGAACAGGATCCCGGCGGTCATGCCGCCGACGAACAGGTAGACCGGGATCTCCCAGGTCCAGATCGCCATGAACGGATCGACCTTGGGATTGGCCCTGGCGGTGATGAGGATTTCTTCGATCATGCGTCGGTTACCGTGTGCCGCTCAGAGCAGGTAGTACACATTGGGTTGATTGCCCGTTTCAGGCAGCAGAGTTTTGTGGTCGCGAGTCTTCAGCAAGCGGCTGACATTGCTGCGCGGGTCGTTGAGCAGGCCGAAGTGCATGCAGTGGGTCGGGCAGGTGGAGACGCAGGCCGGGTCCAGCCCCTCGGCAAGACGGTGGTTGCAGAAGGTGCATTTGTCGATGTAGCCCTCCGGCCGCATGATCAGCCGGGCATCGTAGGGGCAGGCGGCGATGCAGGCCTTGCAGCCGGTGCACTTGTCCGGATCGACGATGGTGATGTTGCTGCCGTTCCAGTATTGGCTGGCGCCGGTCGGGCAGGCGGACACGCAGGTGGCGTGCGAGCAGTGGTTGCAGCGCTCGGAGCGGTACTCCGAGGTCAGGTCGGGATAGGTGCCGCGGGTGGCCTCCACCACCCAGTCGCGGCTCAGCCCGGCCGGTACCTTGTTTTCGGTCTTGCAGGCGACCACGCAATCCCCGCAGCCGATGCAGGTGAGGGTGTCGATGACCATGACGTAGTGAAGCATGTTAGACACCCTCGGTCAGGATGGTGACGACGTTCGTGCGCATGCCGGTCCCGCCCATGATGGGATCGATGGCCGGGCGTGTCATGAGCGCGGCATCGTCTGCGCCTTTGCCGTGGGCGAGTCGCAGACCCTTGGCGGTATGGCCGAAGCCATGGGGCAGATAAACCGAATCCGGCCGGACCCGTTCGGTGACGCGAACCCGCACCCGGTTGCTGATGATGCCGTCCGGATTCTTCAGTCGCACGTAGTCGCCGCTGCGCAGTTTGAACTCGGTGGCGATCAGCGGGTTGATCCACACCACGTTTTCCGGTGCCAGCTCATACAGCAGCGGATTGTTCTGGGTGCGGCCAAAGGTGTGGGCAGCGACCCGGCCGTAGTTCAGCCGATAAAAACCGCTCGGCACCGCTGTCGGCCGGGTGTAGGTCGGCAAGGGGTCGAAGCCGTTGTCCTTGAGTGTCGAAGAGTAGAGTTCGATCTTGCCACTCGGCGTCGGGAAAATACGCGGTTCGTCATCTGCAAAATAGCGGGCGGTCTTGCGTGGGAATGCCTTGTGACCGACGGCCTGCATCTCCTGCAGCGAACTGCCGACCTGTTTCAGCTGCCAGTCCAGTACCTCGCTGTAGTCGTTCCAGGGAAAATAGGCGCCCAGTCCCAGGCGCTCGCCAAGCTGTTTGGCGATCCACCAGCCCGGTTTGCTGTCGCCACGCGGTGTGATGGCCGGCATGGTCAGGGCGAGGGAGGGTTGCCGCTCGGGTGAATCGCGCAGCGAGTCGTAGCGCTCCAGATAGCTGCATTCGGGGAGGATGACATCGGCGTAGCCGGTGATCTCGGCCGGTTGCACGTCAATGACGACCACCAGTTCCTGCTGGTCGACCGCCTGTTTGAGCTGTTCGCGTATGCCGGGCATGGTCGTCGGCAGGTTGGTGCCGTAGACGAACCAGCCCTTGTAATGGGCATCGTCGCCGCGCGAGGCGTCAAGCAGGGTGTTGGTCACCGCGTGGTGGGCCAGTGGGTACTTGGCGTGGGTGAAGTCCCGCCAGGAAGACCTGGCCTGGGGGTAGGGCGGGGTCGGGTATTGCGGCAGGCCGACCCGCTCGGGGATGTAAAAGCCGCCTTCGCGGCCCCAACTGCCGAGCAGCGCGTTGATTATGGCGATGGCGCGGCTGCGCTGGGTGTCGTCGCCGTACCAGGTGACGTGACGGCCGGGGTGTACCAGGCTGGCCGGCGCCGCCTTGCCCATCTCGCGGGCGGTTGCGCGGATGGTATCGGGGTCGATGCCGGTTTCGGTGTAGGCCCATTCCGGCGTATAGGGGCGGATGTATTGCTGCAGTTCGGCGAAGCCGCGAGTATGGGCCGTGACATAGTCCCGGTCATACAGCTGTTCGCCAATCAGCACATGCATCCAGGCCAGCAGCAGGGCGATGTCGGTGCCCGGTTTGATCGGCAGCCAGTAGCGCGATTTGCTGGCGGCAACCGAAAAACGCGGGTCCACCGTGATGATGGTTGCACCCTGCTCGATGGCCCGGGTGAAGGTCTGCACCTGGCCGTTGTGCAGGTTCTCGCCGATATGGGAACCGATCAGCACGATGCAGCGGGCATTGGCCATATCGGTGCGATCCGGCGATCCGACGCCCTCGCCGAAGGTCAGCTGGAAGCCCATGTCCCTGGGTCCGCGGCACTGGGCATAGGAAGGATGCGAGTCGCTGTCGGCGCCGAAGGCCCGCAGCAGGTGCCTGAAATGGCTTGCGCCATCGCCGTGGCTGAACATGGCGATACGGTCGGCGCCGTGGTTTTCCTTGATACGGTTCAGCCGTTCGACGATGAAGTTCAGGGCCTGGTCCCACGAGACGGGCTTGAAGGTTTGCCGGCCATTTTCCTCAACCCGCAGCAGCGGGCTGGTCAGGCGGTCGGGGTCGGTATAGGCGCCTATGCCGCCTGTGCCCCGGGTACATAGCCGCCCCTGGCAATGCAGATCGGCGTCATTGCCCGTGATCTTCCACAGGGTGTTATCGGTCTGCTGGACAAAGCCGGCGCATTTCCAGAAGCACATATTGCAGACGGTGGGCGTCTTGGTCGCATTGGCGTTGCCTGACGCATGCGCGGCGCCAGGTGCAAGTGTGTCCAGCAGCGATAGCGGGGCCACGGCACCCAGGCTGGTGGTCAACGACAGCTTGATAAAGTCTCGGCGCTTCATTGGACACTCTTGCTTGTGAATGAGAGGTTCACTAAAACCACGGGACTAAGAAATGTCGTCTGGAACGCGTAACTTTCCATTCTCGTCTCGTAGTGGTGGCTCGTTCAGCACGCCTTTGCTTGAGTGTAGGCAAGCATCCTAGGTCATGGCCTGCCATACCTTGATACTGGTCAATGAATGTTCCTGCACCGGCTGCCTATACTCAGTCCTGGAAGGTGTTATCAGGGGAGTTGCGGCTGCAATGACGATTCCGTGATGGGGGCATCAGGGGCAGGGCTTCAAGTCCTTGCAGGCGGATCAAGTTATTGAAGTCACGGCAATCCTTGTTTACGAACAAAATCAGGACCGGAGGAGTGAGCGATGAAACAGACTAAATGCGTTGCTGTGTTGTTGGTGGCCCTGTTTGTATTGCCGATGTCGGTATTCGCTGCGGATTACCCGCAAGTCGTCAAGGACATGGTGGGTGCCGCCAAGAAGGCCGTGCCTGCGGTCACATTCGATGAGTTCAAGGCGGGGATGGAAGACCCCAGCATCTGGATCGTCGATGTGCGTGAACCTGCGGAGTATGAAGCTGGGCATATCAAGGGCGCGATCAACATCCCGCGCGGTCTTATTGAATTCAAAATCTGGTCAAAGGTGGGTTACCCCGATAAAACCAATATGGACCAGAAGATGTACTTGTACTGCAAGAGCGGCGGCCGTTGCGCCCTGGCTGCTAAATCGTTACGCGACCTCGGCTTCACTCAGGTTTATCGTACTGATATCGAGTTGAAGAAATGGCTTGAGATGGGTAATGAGCTGGTCAAGTAAATCTGGCTGTACACAATTGCTCAGCTAGTGCTTGCAGGAAGAAAAAGGCCCCGTAACGGGGCCTTTTTCTCTGCAGGGCTGCTGCTCAGGGTCATCGCGGGGTCGTCAGCAAGACCGGCTTTCAGAACATGGAAACCCATACTTTTTTCCTGCAGCTGCTGATCATCCTGCTGTCTGCCCGTGTCCTGGCTGAACTGGCTGTAAGCCTGGCCGTGCCTGCGGTGATCGGGGAACTGGTTGCCGGCGTGCTCCTCGGCCCCAGCCTGCTAGATTTCGTTGAACCGACCGACATGCTCCGGCTGATGGCGGAAATCGGCATTATCCTGCTGCTGTTCTCCGTAGGGCTGAAGACGGATGTCAGGCGCCTGATCGGCACGGGGCGGCAGTCGATGTTGGTGGCACTGTTGGGCTTTTCCGCTCCCTTCCTGCTCGGTTTCGCTGTCAGCTATCAACTGTTCGAACTGCCCCTGCTGGTGTCGCTGTTCATCGGCGGCACCCTGACAGCGACCAGTATCGGCATCACCGTCCGCGTGCTGTCTGATATCGGTCGGCAGCAACAGAAAGAAGGGCAGATCGTGTTGGGGGCGGCGGTGCTCGACGACGTCCTGGGTGTGGTGCTGCTGGCCCTGCTGTATGAGTTTTCCATTGGTGGTGGGATCAGCATGGCCAACGCCAGCAGAGTGCTGTTGTTCGTGCTGCTGTTTTTCCTGCTGGCGCCGGTGGCCGCCCGACTGATCGCGATTGTCATCAAGAACCGTCAGGACAAGCCGCACATCCCTGGCTTGATTCCCACCAGCATCGTGTCATTGGTGCTGTTCTTTGCCTGGCTGGCCCACGCGGTGGGTGCGCCGGAACTGCTGGGTGGCTTCGCCGCCGGCCTGGCCCTGTCGCGGCGTTTCTTTCTACCCTTCGGCCTGGCGTTGCATAACGATGCCGCCTTTGCCCAGCGCATCAATGATCGCATGCAGCCCATCGTGCAGTTGTTCACGCCGATATTTTTCGTCATGGTTGGGTTGTCGATCAATCTGCGGGAAATCGATTGGAGTTCCGGTTTCGTCTGGTCGTTTTCCGCCCTGCTGTTCGTCGTCGCGCTTGCGGGCAAGTTTTTGGGCGCGATCCTGATCGACCAGAGCTGGCCGAGCCGGATCATCATCGGCCTGTCGATGGTGCCGCGCGGGGAAGTCGGGCTGGTGTTCGCCGAGCTAGGCCATATCAGTGGCATTTTTAATAACGAGGTGCATGCGGTGATGGTGATCGTGATCGCGCTCACTACCCTGATGTCACCGTTTACCATCAAGGGCTTCTATTCCCGCTATGGGCAGCACTTTGAGCCGCGCCCAGACAAGTAACGTGGCAACCGGGCTATTGGTTGAGGTGAACAACTCTGCACGGCGCACCAGGAAACGTGTTTTGCCTGAGATCGGGAGGGATCACTGATGTCAGCGCATGTGGTCACGGAGCTGCTGGCCTGTCGCTGTGAGCAGCTGTTTGACCTGGCCGCGGATATCGAGCGGTATCCGGACTATCTACCCGGCTGGCAGTCGGCCAGGATTGTCGAAAGGGCCGGCAACCGGCTGCGTGTTGAGCAACAGCTTGGTCTGCCGTTATTCGGACATAGCTTTGTTTCCACGGCTCTGCTGGAACGCCCTGATCGGGTGACTGTCCAGTCGAACGATGGGCCGTTCGGCAAGCTGCATATCGAATGGCGATTCGAACGGGTCGCACAGGAGCGGTGCCGGATCAGCCTGAGTCTGGAATACCAACTGACAAGTCATGCCCTGAAATTGGTGGCTGACCAGCTGTTCCAGGTGGCCGCGGCTGATGTGATTGAGCGGTTCAAGACGCGCGCCCAAATACTCTATGGTTGCCGGGCCATCATGGAGTGATCACCATCACGGCGATGAATCAGACGTCAGCGACTGTCGCGGGCAAGCGATTGGTGGACACAGTCGCCCGATTCAATCGCCGTGGCGGCTCGGGCGAGCAGGGTGAATACCAGCGCCCCGATCGCCCAGCAGCCCACGGTGATCATGACCTCGGGGAAGGTCGGGGTGAATTCAAAGATCTCACCGGTGGGTGTCGGAATGAAGCCCGGGATCACGAAGCCCATGCCCTTTTCTATCCAGATGCCTACCGTGCTCAGTCCGCAGGCCACCACCAGCATGGGTATGTTGTGGCGCAGCTTCTCGATTGACAGCATCAGCACGGCGATACTGTTCAGCACCAGTGCTGTCCAGATCCAGGGCGTCAGGCCATCGAAACCATGCAGACCCAGGTACAGGTAGCGAATGGATGCCGCGTGGTCTGTTTCATTGTAGAGATCGGTAAACAACTCGACGCCGACAAAGAACAGATTGGTATACAGGGCGAACATCAGGATGATCCCGAGCATGTTGATCACCGCCTGGCCGATCTGGAATTTCCAGTAACGCCTGATCAACAGCAATGACACGATGATCAGTGCCGGCCCGGAAACAAAGGCCGAGGCGAGAAAGCGTGGCCCGAGTAATGCCGTATGCCAGAACGGTCGTCCGCTGTTGGCGGAGAACAGGAAGGCCGTGACCGTGTGGATGGAGATCGCCCAGAAAATGGTGATCACCACGAACGGCAGATAGGCCGCCAGCTTCGGCTGCAGTCCACGGTAGTGCTTGAAGAGGATGTAGAAGGGGATCAGCAGGTTCAGAAACAGATAGCCGTACAGCACCACCACGTCCCAGGCCAGCATGGACTGCGGGAAGTTGAACCTGCCGATGAACGGGATGATGTGCCAGAAACGGTCAGGCCGGGCCAGGTCGACCACCACCAGCAGGATAGCGGTGATCACGGCGGCAACGGCCATGGCCTTGCCGATCAGCACCACGCGCTTCACGTCTTCCCGGTGGAACAGGTAGGCGGGTATCACCAGCAGTACGGACGCGGCGGCAATACCGACCATGAAGGTGAAGTTGGCGATGTAGAAACCCCACGAGACCTGGTCGCTCATGCCGGTGATCACCAGCCCCTGTTGCAACTGGATGATGTAGTACCAGCAGCCGATCGCTATCAGGGCGAACAGCAGTGCGAGCCAGGTCCAGTAGCCCTTGCCACCCTGGAACATGGCCCGAAGACCGTCGCGGAAAAAGTGCAGTAGTGTCATGCGCTGTTCCTAGTCCGTGTAGTACCAGAATTTGGGTTCGGTCCCCAGGTCTTCCTTGAGGCGAAACACGGTCTTGTTGGCCAGGATGTAGCGGATCTCGCTGTCCGGGTCGAGCAGGTTGCCGAATACCCGGGCGCCGGTGGGGCAGGCCTCCAGACAGGCCGGCTGCTGCCCTTTGCGGGTGCGCTGGATGCAGAAGTGGCACTTTTCCACCACGCCTTTCATGCGCGGGCGGTTGCCGAGGTAATGGGTGTCCGGGTTGAGCTCCTCGCTCGGCACCAGCGGTTCGGACCAGTTGAAGTGACGGGCCGAATAGGGGCAGGCCGTCATGCAGTAACGACAACCGATACACCAGTTGTAATCAACCACCACGATGCCATCGGGTTCCATCCAGGTGGCATCGATGGGGCAGGCCTTCACGCAGGGCGGGTCATCGCACTGCATGCACTGCATGGGCAGGTATTCCTTGCCTTCCTGGGGGACCAGGTCGTGGTTGTAGTAGTGGTCGGCGTGGTCGAGGTTGCGGTCCCCCTTGTCCAGTTCGACGACGCGGATGTACTCCATCTGGCTGCCGCGCCCCAGGTTGTTTTCCCTGACGCAGGCCGACACGCAATCCCGGTAACCCTTGCATTTGGAGATGTTGAGGGCGTAGCCGAATACCACGCCCTCGATAGGCGGGGTGTTCTCGGCGGTGATGTCGCGACCGAATTTGCGTTTGGCCTTGCGCTCTATCCGCTCCAGAGCATTGGTGATTTCTTCCGGCGTCATGCGCTGGTATTGATCCTGAAAGAAGTCACCCAGCGCATCACCGAGCGAGGAGCCACCCCAGGCGGGTTTCAGGGCGGCAGTACTGCCGGCGGCGGCGGTGACCGTGCTGATGCCCTTCAGGAAGCTTCGCCGCGAATGGCTGACCTGGTTCGGGTCGCTCGGTTTGGATTTTTTATCGCGAGACATCGGCGTCCTCACTTTCAGCAGGCTGGTGGCGTTCCCAGGTGGGCCCATTGCGGTGGTGCATGCGGTGCTGGTGCTGGTGTTCAAGGTCGATGCGCACGCCGGGTGGCGGTTCGGGGCGGCGTGGTCGCTGGTCCGGACCTGTGTGCGGGTTATGACATGCCGTGCAGTTGAGGATTTCGCGACGCCCCTGCCAGCCGGTCATGCGCTTGCCATGTGCGCCGTATTGCCAGTCGCGATAGACGCTGGCGTGGCACTGGCTGCAGATGATATGACTTTCATCGTAACTGACCAACTGGCCTGACAGGGTACGGAGGGATCGCCTGTTGTCCAGGGAATGGCAGGTGGTGCACCAGATGTCCGCCGGGCCATGCTGCACTTCGGGGAAGTGCGGGGCATCCTCCAGCACGCGCCTTTTCGGATTGGGCTCCATGTCTTCGTGGCAGCCCTCGCAAGGAGACGAGTCGAATGCGCTCGTGCGCGGCGCCACCTGGAATTCCGGCGCAGAATTATTGGTATCCGCGGCAGCCGGTGTGCCTGTCATGCCGGCCATCACGCAGACAAGCAGTACAAGGCATCTGTGGGCTGGGTGGTTCATCTGCTGACTCCCGCGCTGACTGATTTTCTATGGGGGGCGGTTGTGTTGCCTTGCGGCAGGGCGATCTGTTCCCATTCCATGCGCGTCTGGTGGCGCATATGGGCGCGGAAATTGTTAACGCCCATGAAAAACTCGCGCATCATCAACACCCAGTAATACATGCCTTCCCGGGTGAGGCTGTATGCCTGGTCGGTTTCTTTTATGGCGCCGAGGGCCTTGAACAGCAGCAGCTCTTTCCGCAACAGCCGTTGCGGTGCTTTGCCATATTTTTCCCGCATGGCCGCCTTGTTCATATGCAGGCCGAACAACTGCATCAGAAAATCGTACTGTGCCTGTTCCTTGATCGACAGGTCGCGGCTGGCGGTGATGGCGGTATGCCCGGCCGCTACCAGGTCGAGATAGCGGTTGATCGAGAAGGTGCTCGAATAGGTCGTGCCGTTGAGATAACTGAATGATCCACTGCCGATGCCAAGATATTCATCGTGGTCGACGATGTACTCGTCGATGGCCGCCGGCTTGCGCGAGAAGCACCAGGCAGAACCCGGCTGGTAGTCGGGCATCAGGGTGTCGCGGATCGTTTCATACATGGCCCGCTCGTTGCGGAAGTCCACCAGGCCCATATGCTTGGACATCGACTTCTCAGTCGTCGTGGACGGCATCAGCGGGTAGTACGAGATCTGGTCGATTTCGTTTGCCTTCAGCAACTCAATGTCCCGCAGCAGGGACTCGGTCGACTGATGCGGGATGTTGAAGATCATGTCCACGTTGAAGGTGTCGAACTGTCCCTGGGTGGCCTGCAGGCGCTCGATAATCTCCGTCGAGCTGCCGTAAGAATCGAAACGCCCCATCTCTTGCAGCAGCTTGTCTTCCAGGCTTTGTACGCCGACGGACAGGCGGGTAACGCCGGCATCCAGCAACAGGTCGAGCACGGGTTGACGTAAATGGTTGGGGTTGGTTTCGACGGATATCCCGGATACGTCGTTCAGTTTGCGCACCAGGTTGAGGGTTTTGGCGAGTTCTTCCGGCAGCACCGTGGGCGTGCCGCCGCCGACGTAGACATCGGAAAATTCAAAGCCGGACTGATGATAGCGCTCGATTTCCTGGCGCAAGGCAGCGAAATAACGCAGTGCCTTCGGTTGATCCATCTTGACGCGATGGAACGAGCAGAACGGGCACAGGGATTCGCAGAAGGGGACATGGATATACAACAGGTAGCGGCGGCCAGGTTGTGGCTCCGGCCGCGTGCCAATGGCGGTCTCCAGCTGCATGTGACTGCCGTGAAACCGTCTCAGGTAGCTGGATAACAGGTTGTCGACGAATATCACGGTGGTCCCGGTGGCGGAAGGTGGTTGATGGCCTGAACGGTTGGGCTCAATCGGCGAGGTGCTCGGCAACCAGTTCAACCAGGCTGTCTGCCTTTCTGTCCCAGTCGAAGTGCTTGCCGCCGTCCTCGAAGGTCTGCCGGCAGGTCGAACAACTGGTGTACAGCTTGTCCGCGCCGCTCTGTTCCACCTGCTCGATCTTGACCTGGAAGGCCTTGTGACGCAGTTCGTCCGCGCGATGGATACTGGCTACGCCGCCCCCGCCGCCGCAGCACCAGTTCATGTCGCCGCCGCCAGGCAGTTCGTGCAGGTCGACGCCGAGTGCCTTGAGAACCTTGCGCGGCGCGGCGGTCGCTCCACCCACGCGGGATACCGCGCAGGGGTCGTGGAAGGTGACCGATCCGGCCGCGCGGGTGGTGCGCAAGCTGCCGTTCTCCACCCCCTCTGCCAGTAGTTCAGTGATATGCAAGATGCGGAAGGGCAGCGCCTTGCCATAGGCATTGGCCGCGTGCCAGCGCAGTTCGCTATAGGCATGGCCGCATTCCGGCAATACGATCAGCTTGGCCTTGCAGTCGGTTGCCGCCTGGATGAGCTTCATGTTCATCGCCGCCTGCCAGTCCGTGTCACCTGACAAGGCGCCGAGACTGGTCGCCTCGTAACCTTCGCTCCGGTAGGTCCAGGAATAACCCATGTGGTTGAGGATCCTGGCCAGGTCGACCAGGGCCTTGGGGTATTTCAGTACCTCGACGGCCGAGATGGTCAGCAGCACATCCGCCTGTTCGAGATCGACGGGTAGCTTGATGTCGTAATCCTGCTCCAGCTGTTTGATGCAGGCCGCGAAAACCTCCGGGTTCAGGTGCGGCGTGGTGCCTTCCAGAGCCATCAACTCATCAGGGACCAGGCCGGCGCGGTACATGCCGCGCCGGGCCACGCCGATCAGTGACGAGATATCGATGCCCATCGGACAGACCATGCTGCAGCGGCCGCACAGGTTACAGGTGTCGTACAGCAGGTGCTGCCAGGACTCCAGTTCATCGATGGTGACGCGGCGCTTGAGCCCCAGGGCCTTATAGATAAACCAGAACGGGCCGATTTCCCGTTTGTACGCCTGCTTGAACGGCTCGAGCTTCCATATCGGTGTGTATTTGGGGTCGCCGGTGGTCGTATAAAACTGGCACACCTCCGCGCACAGACCGCAGTGGATGCAGGATTCCATGTAGGTGGCGGTGGCAAAGCTGGTGTCCCGGACAAAGCTGTTCAGCGCCGCTTCCACGCGCGCGTTGTCCGACAGGTCGCCCTGTTTATCCGCTATTTCCCAGGTTGCCCCAGCCAGCTGATTGCTGCGCTCAGTCATTGGTCGAGCGCTCCCTTGCGGGTGAAGGCGGCACCCGTGGTTCCGCGGCAGGTCCAGATGAAGAAGGCATGCATCAACTTGCTGAAGGGGAACCAGATCATCAGCAACTCGACGCTGAGTATGTGCACGGCCAGCAGGGTCTCGTAGGCGACCGGGATGTGGGATCTGATCAGCAGGCCGGTGAGCAGGGGGGCGATGGTCAGCACCCAGCTGGCGTAATCGTCGAAATTGGACAGCAGCCGCAGTACCGGGTGGGTCAGGCGACGGATCAACACCCCCAGCAGGGCGACGCAGCTGAGCAGGGTGACGAAGTGAATGACCCGTTCCGGCAGGGCGGGCCAGCTGACCCCGGCAATCGACTCGACGAACTTGATATGGGGCAGGGCCAGCAGCAGCGCGATGAAGAAGCCGATGTGGAAGGAATAACCCAGCGCCTCGCTCAACCAGGTCCGCGGCAGGAATTCCCTGTGTGGCCAGGAGCGCATGACCATCAGGCGCAGCGCGCCACGCAAGGTCGCCCTGCTGCGTGGTGCGGACAGGTCCCGGGGCCGATTCAGCAGCAGCACGCCGATGAAACGCCAGCCGACACCAAACAGCAGGATCGCAATCGACCACTGCAGCGCCGGCCCGAGGGCGAATTCCAGGAGACTCATTCACATAGCCTTACACTGACCCGATGCCATAGACATATAGCATGGCATCGTGGAGCGACTAATTGATGATGATCAGGTGAGTCGAACATCTGCTGCGCAGGAGGCATGCCAGCGGTTATGCTTCGGCTACGTATTGACCAGGGAATACAGGCTATGTGTCTTGCCATACCCATGCAGATCGTTACGGTTGACGGTTTCACGGCCCGCTGCGAGGCCAAGGGCATCGAGCGCGACGTCAGCCTGTTCATGCTGCAGGACGAGCCGCTGGTCAGCGGCGACTACGTGATGGTGCACGTCGGCTATGCCATCCAGAAGGTCACCGAACAGGATGCCCGCTCATCCTGGGAGCTGTTCGACCAGATCCTGAAGGAAACCGGGCAACATGCATGAACTGTCGGTCTGCCAGGGCATGTTGTCGCAGATGAACGCCATCGCTGCCGAGCATGGCGCCCGCGCCATCACCAGCGTGACGGTGCAGATAGGCCCGTTGTCGGGCGTCGAGCCGGAACTGCTGGCCCAGGCCTTCAGCATTGCCAGCGCCGGCGGTATCGCCGATGGCGCCCGGCTGCAACTGGACAGCCTGCCGATCCGGGTGCACTGTGAAAGCTGCAGTGCCGAGACCGAGGCGGCCGCCAACCGCCTGTTGTGCGGGGCATGCGGGGATTGGCATACCCGGCTGATCAGCGGCGACGAACTGCTGCTGGCCAGTGTCGAGCTGGAAACCGGCAAACCCTCATGAACATCACCGCGGCCTGATCCGAGGAGCCTTCCCCATGTGTGATACCTGCGGCTGCAACATCACCCCCGGCAACGAACACCTGGTCACGGGCGACGGCAAGCTGGCCCGCACCGCGGACGGCAAGGCGGCGGTCACCGTGCTCAGCAACCTGCTCGCCGAGAACGACCACCAGGCCGGCCACAACCGCGAACATTTCGACAGCCACGGCGTGCTGGCGGTCAACCTGATGTCCTCGCCCGGCTCCGGCAAGACCGCGTTGCTGGAGGCCACCATCGAGGCGCTGGGTGGCGAGCTGAACATCGCCGTCATCGAGGGCGACCTGGAGACCGAGAACGACGCCCAGCGCATCCGCGCCAAGGGCGTGCCGGCGGTGCAGATCGCCACCGGCACCGCCTGCCACCTGGACGCGCACATGGTGCACCAGGCGCTGCACCGTCTTGACCTGGACGGCCTGGACATCGTGTTCATCGAGAACGTCGGCAACCTGGTTTGCCCGGCCAGCTTCGACCTGGGGCATCACCGCAACGTCACCCTGCTGTCCGCCACCGAGGGCGAGGACAAACCGGCCAAGTACCCGGTGATGTTCCGCGCCGCGGACCTGATGCTGATCAGCAAGTGCGACCTGCTCAAGGTACTGGACGACTTCGACCCGCGCCAGGCCGAACAGCACCTGCGCAATCTGGCCAACGCCGCGCCGGTACTCGACCTCTCGGCCAAGAGCGGCGAGGGCATCGACGCCTGGCTGGCCTGGCTGCGTGCCGAGATCGCCGCTCAGCGCACACGTGTTGCACAGGGCCGGACCGCGCTCCCGGCGGTGCAGCCGGACGGCGCCCGGCTGCATGCCCACGACCATAGCCATACACATGATCATGAGCACGACCATGGGCATGGCCACGACCATCACCATCATCACCACGATCACGGCCATTCATGAGCACCGACGCCCGCACCTGGCTGGACCGCATCCGGGCGCTGGAGCTGCCCGAGCGCGTGCGCATCATGAACGTGTGCGGCGGTCATGAACGCTCCATCAGTCAGGCCGGGTTGCGGGTTGCCCTGCCGTCCCAGATCGAACTGATCCCGGGCCCCGGCTGCCCGGTGTGCGTGTGTCCCGAAGAGGACATCTACCTGGCGATGCAGCTGGCGCTCAGGGAGGGCGTCATCCTGGTGGCCTTCGGCGACATGCTGCGGGTGCCGGTCAACGTGGCCAAGGGCGAGCCGCGTTCGCTGGAGCAGGCCAAGGCGGCCGGTGCCGACATCCGCCCCATCGCCACGCCGCTGGAGGCGGTGCAGGTCGCCCGCGACAACCCCGACCGCCGGGTGGTGTTCTTCGCCGCCGGCTTCGAGACCACCCTGGCGCCGGTGGCGGCCATGGTGGCCGCGGGCCTGCCGGACAACCTGCTGTTGCTCACTTCCGGACGACTGACCTGGCCGGCGGTGGCGATGCTGCTGGAAGCCGAGACGCCGGGCTTCGACGCCCTGGTGGCGCCGGGCCACGTGGCCACGGTGATGGGGCCCGAGGAATGGGCCTTCGTGCCAGAGCAGCACCAGTTGCCCACCGCCGTAGCGGGCTTTACCCCCGAGAGCCTGCTGGCCGCCTTCTACTCGGTACTGCGCCAGCACCAGGAGGGGCGGACCTTCCTCGACAACTGCTACCCGGAGGTGGTGCGGCCCGGCGGCAATCCCACCGCGCTCCGCCTGCTCGACCAGGCCTTCGACGTGGTGGACGCCAATTGGCGCGGCATCGGGGTGATCCCGGCATCGGGCTTCGAGCTCAAGCCGGCCTACGCCGCCCACAACGCCCGGGTGCAGCTGCCCGACCTGACCGACGACTCGCGCCGCCGCGCCGGCCAGATGCCGCCCGGCTGCGACTGTGCCCGGGTGGTGCTGGGCAAGCTGTACCCGGACCAGTGCCGGCTGTACGGCACGGCCTGCACGCCGCGCCAACCGGTGGGGCCGTGCATGGTGTCCGACGAGGGCGCCTGCCGCATCTGGTGGTCGAACGGCGTGCGCACGCCCGCCGTCGCGACCTCCTGAGGGCGGCCATGGCCGGGAACGTCGACCCCGCCAGCGCATCCGTCGAGCTGCCGCTGTCCGCGCTGCGCCTGAGTGTCGGCGGCCAGGTGCAGGGGGTGGGCTTTAGACCCTTCGTCTTCCGGCTGGCACGTCGCCATGGCCTGACCGGCTGGGTGCGCAACGACCTGGGGCGGGTGACCATCCAGGTGCAGGGCGCAGCGGCCTCGCTCGATGCCTTCTGCCGTGACCTGATCGCACAGGCCCCGGCCATCGCCCGACCGAAGCTGTTGTCCCGCGCGGCAGCCGGCGTCGAGCCCTGTGACGACTTCCGGATCGTCGCCAGCGCAGCATCCGGCCAATCCGACGTCCATGTGCCTACGGACTATTTCACCTGCCCCGACTGCCGGCGCGAACTTAACGATCCGGCCGACCGCCGCTATCGCTATCCCTTCATCAACTGCACCCAGTGCGGCCCGCGTTACACCCTGATCGAGCGGCTGCCTTATGACCGGCCCAATACCGCCATGGCCGGCTTCGCACTGTGTCCCGCCTGCGCTGCGGAATATGCCGAGCCGGCCGACCGGCGTTTTCACGCCGAACCGCTGGCCTGTCCGGTGTGCGGACCTCGGCTGTGGTTCGTCGGCGCCGGCCAGCGTAGCGACGACACCGGGCAGGCGCTGGACGCCGCGGTGGCCGCCCTGCGTGAGGGCCTGATCGTCGCGGTGAAGGGCGTGGGCGGCTATCACCTGCTGTGCGACGCCGCCAACGACGCGGCCATCGACCGGCTGCGGGCGACCAAGTCGCGCCCGGACAAGCCGCTGGCGGTGCTGTTCCCGGAGCAGGGCGAAGCCGGCCTGGCTGCGGTGCGCGCCTGCTGCGATCTCGATGCCGAACAGGCGGTGCTGCTGACCAGCCCGGCGCGGCCCATCGTGCTGCTGCCGTTGCGTGACGAGTGTCGGCCTTCCGGAAGACTCGCGCCGGGACTGAATGAGCTGGGTGTCATGCTGCCCTACAGTCCGCTGCATCACCTGCTGCTGCAGGGATTCGGCGGGCCACTGGTGGCCACCTCCGCCAATGTCTCCGGCGAGCCGGTGCTCACCGAAGCCGATGACGTGGATGCCCGTCTCGGTCACGTGGTGGAGGCCTGCCTGCATCACGATCGTCCGATCGTGCGGCCCGCCGATGACAGCCTGTACCGCTGCATCGGCGGTCGTTGTCGGCCATTGCGCCTGGGGCGCGGCGTCGCCCCGCTGGAACTGCCACTGGCCAGGCCGTTGCCACGGCCGCTGCTGGCGGTGGGCGGTCACATGAAGAACAGCATCGCGCTGGCCTGGGACGACCGGGTGGTGGTGTCGCCGCACATCGGCGAGTTGGGTTCGCCCCGCGGCCTGGACGTGTTCGCCCGAGTGATCACCGACCTGCAGGCCCTGTACGGTGTGCGCGCCGAGGCGGTGGCCTGCGACGCCCATCCGGGCTATGCCGGCACCCGCTGGGCGCGGGCCAGCGGCCTGCAGCTACTGCCGGTGTTTCATCACCATGCCCACGCCGCGCAACTGGCCGCCGAGTATCCGGGGCACGCACGCTGGTTGGTGTTCAGCTGGGACGGCGTCGGCTACGGCGCGGACGGCAGCCTGTGGGGCGGCGAGGCCCTGCTGGGCAGCCCGGGTGACTGGCAAAGGGTGGCCAGCCTGCGCCCCTTCCACCTGCCCGGCGGCGAGCGGGCCGGCCGCGCGCCCTGGCGCAGCGCCCTGGCGTTGTGCTGGGAGGCGGGCATCGACTGGCCGGCCGCACCGCCCGACAGCGGCTTGTTGCAGCATGCCTGGCAGCGGCGCCTGAACAGTCCGCAGACCTCCGCCGCCGGCCGGCTGTTCGATGCCGCAGCGGCACTGACCGGGGTGCTGCAGGACGCCAGCTTCGAGGGCCAGGGGCCGATGTTGCTGGAGGCCGCCGCCGGTGGGATCAGCGCATTACCGATCGTCATGCCGCAGCTCCGGGATGGCGAAGGTGTGTGGCGTGGCGACTGGGCGCCGCTGCTGCCCATGCTGCTGGATGACGGCTTGCCGGTGGCCGAGCGGGCCGCCTGTTTCCATGCCAGCCTGGCACAGCAGTTGGTGGATCAGGCCTGCCGGGTGCGCGAACAGGTCGGTGATTTCACGATTGGCCTGAGCGGTGGCGTGTTCCAGAACCGGCTGCTGACCGAGCTGGTGATGGAAGGGCTGCAGCAGGCCGGCTTCGAGGTGCGCATGCCGCTGCAGGTGCCGGTCAATGACGGCGGCCTGTGCATGGGTCAGGTGATTGAGGCTGCCACTGCCATGTCATGACCCCGGTCAACTTGCGCACAGGCCAGTCGGTTAAGCTGCCTGACAACCAATAAACAATAACACCCGATTGCGGAGCCACATGGATCACGTCTCTCTCGCCCACGGCAACGGCGGCCGGCTGATGCGCGAACTCATCGAGCAGGTGTTCAAGCGCCACCTCGGTCGCGATTCGCTGGACACCGATTCGGATGCGGTGTCCATGCCGCTGGGCGAGGGCGAGCCGATCATCACCACCGATGGCTTCACGGTGCAGCCGCTGGAATTTCCGGGCGGCGATATCGGTTCGCTGGCGGTACACGGCACGGTCAATGACCTGTCGGTGGCCGGTGCCGATCCCCTGTACCTGACCCTCAATGCCTTCATCGAGGAAGGCCTGACCATCGAAACCCTGGACCGGCTGATCACCAGCATGGCGGTGGCCGCCCGCGAGGCCGGCGTTCACATACTGGCCGGCGACACCAAGGTGGTGCCGCGTGGCCAGGGTGGCGGCCTGTACCTGGCGACCACCGGGGTCGGCTTGCGGCCGGCTGGGCTGCAACTGGGGATGGACCGGATCCGTGATGGCGATGCCATCCTGGTCAGCGGCCCGGTGGGCGATCACGGCATCGCGGTGATGCTGGCCCGCGAGCAGTTCGGCTTACGCGGCGACGTTGCATCCGATTCAGCCTGCGTGCTGCCGCTGACCCAGGCGCTGCGCGCGCTGCCGGGGGTGCGCTTCATGCGTGACCCGACCCGCGGCGGTCTGGCCACGGTGCTGCACGAGATTCGCGAGGCCACCGGCCTCGGTGTACGGCTGCGCGGTGCAGACGTGCCGGTGCGTGACCCGGTCCGTGCCGTTTGCGAGATGCTCGGTTACGACCCGCTGTACCTGGCCTGTGAAGGCCGGGTGGTGGCCGTGGTTGCGGTGGAGGTTGCGGAACAGGCACTGGCGCTGTGGCGGTCAATGCCGGCGGGTGCGGAGGCCGCGCTGATCGGCCAGCTATCTGCCGCAGCAGGCCGGGTGGTGCTGGAAACGGCGCTGGGCGGTGAGCGGGTGTTGGAGGAGTTGGAAGACGACCCATTGCCGAGGATATGTTGATGGCGATGATCGCCCGTCAGTCGATATGCGCTCCGGCGCTTGCCATTGCGGCCAGTTTGACTAGGTTTAGGTGAGCGGACGTCGTCATGTCACACAAACACATAACAATGCATGGCTGGAGGAGTCGTACCGTGAGCCAATGCCCCTTGCCGGGTTCCCAGCCCCGAGTGCCTGCCCGCGTCATGCTGTCGGTCGATTGTTTGCCGGCCGGCCGGTATGACAGCCAACTACATGGTTTTCATCGCGGCATTAGCAAACCGCGGGATCTTGAGACTTACCTGACCGGGATCAAGGCCGGGAACCGGTGAGGAGGCGAGCCTGACATGAGCACTTTGGTATTGGGTATCGGTAACACCCTGCTGACAGACGAGGGTGTCGGGATTCACGTGATAAACGCCTTGGAAGCACGTTTTGCTGATGCCGATGATGTGGTGCTGCTCGATGGCGGCACCCTGAGCTTCACCCTGGCTGGCGCCATTGAGGACGCGGATCACCTCATCGTGGTGGATGCCAGTGAACTGAAGTCGGCGCCCGGCACGGTGCGCACCTTCATCAATGCCGACATGGACGCCTTTCTCAACGGCCCGCGGCGCAGCGTGCACGAGGTGGGGCTGATGGACCTGATGACCATCGCCAGGCTGGTCGACCGGCTGCCGGAACGGCGTGCCCTGGTGGGTATTCAGCCTGAGGAGATGGGCTGGGGTGAGCTGCCTACCGCGGCGGTGGCCGCTGCCATTCCCGCCGCCTGTGGCGAGGTGGCACAACTGATCGAGGCATGGCGCGGATGAGCGGATTGCAGGATATCGGGGTGCGGGTGGAGGAGGGTGCCGGGGATGAACCCACGGCCCAGGTGCTGGCAATCGCCAGCGAGATTGAGCAACACCTCAAGGCCTTTCTGAAGGATGGGCAGAGCGCCAGCATCGATCTGCGCAGCCTGCCGCTGGCGCCCGGCGACTACCAGGCGCTCAAGGCGCTGCTGGGTGAGGGCGAGGTGAGTGCGCGGCTCGATGCGCTCGGCCCCAGCACCATCTACGAGACCGCGATCCCCGGCGTGTGGTGGCTGGTTCATCGCAATGCCAGTGACGAGCTGATGGCCGACCTGATCGAGATCACCGATTGCCCGGACATCCTCAAGACCCAGATCGAAGACCTGCGCGACGGCCCCGAGCGGCTGCATGCGCGGATCGAGCAGCAGGCGGCTATCACGCAGTAGCGATAACCGCGTAACGATAATCAACCACCGGCATGTCAGAGCGGGAGACCAGCATGGCAGAACTTGAAACCCTCGGTGAACAGTTACGCAGACAAGGCATCAGCCGGCGCAGCTTTCTGAAATTCTGCGCCGCCACCGCCTCGCTGATGGCATTGCCGCCCGGCATGGTCGGGGCGGTTGCCGCCGCCCTTGAAAAGGCCAGGCGGCCGTCGGTGATCTGGTTGTCCTTCCAGGAATGCACCGGCTGTACCGAGTCGCTGACCCGTTCCCATTCGCCGACCATCGAGTCGCTGATCTTCGGCGCCATCTCCCTCGATTATCACCACACCCTGCAGGCGGCCTCCGGCCATGCCGCGGAGGCGGCCCGGGAACAGGCCATGCACGACGCCGACGGCAAGTATCTGCTGCTGGTCGACGGCTCCATCCCGCTGGGCGAGGGCGGTGCCTATTCCACCATCGCCGGCATAACCAACCTGCAGATGCTCGAAGACACCGCCAAGGGTGCCGCCGCCATCGTGGCGGTGGGCTCCTGTGCCGCCTTCGGTGGTCTGCCCCATGCCGACCCCAATCCCACCGGCGCGGTGGCGGTGTCGGACATCATCACCGACAAGCCGATCATCAACGTGTCGGGTTGTCCGCCGATCCCGACGGTGATCACCGGGGTGCTGGCCCATTACCTGACCTTCGGCAGCATCCCGCCGCTGGACGAACTCGGCCGACCGCTGATGTTCTTCGGCGACAGCATCCACGACCGCTGCTACCGTCGCCCCTTCTACGACAAGGGCCTGTTCGCCAAGACCTTTGACGATGAAGGTGCCCGCGACGGCTGGTGCCTGTACGAACTGGGCTGCAAGGGTCCGACCACCCACAACGCCTGCGCCACGGTGAAGTGGAACGAGGGCACCAGTTTCCCCATCGAGTCCGGCCATCCCTGCCTGGGCTGTTCGGAGCCGGATTTCTGGGATGCCGGCAGCTTCTACAACCCGGTCCCAGCACCCATCGGCGATACCGCCAAGTGGGCGGCCCCGGCGGTCGTCGCGGGTGCCGCGGTCGGTGTCGCCGCCGGCCTGTACGGACGCAAGCGCAAGGCCGATGCCCAGGCCCGGCGTGAGCCGCTGACCGTCAAGGACATGGAAGACAAATCATGAACGAGATGGAACTGCTCAACTGGGCGCGGGGGCCGGGGCTGCAGATCGCCGGCAGCGTGTTCGTGGTGGGGGTGATCGTACGTCTGGCCGGCATTCTGCTGCTGGGCCGCAAGCGCGATCTGTCGGCGGCGCGGCGGGACGGCATGGTGCCGGGGTTACGCACCGTGGTCAGCCGCTCCTGGCCGGATGCGGGCACCCTCAAGCGCACGCCGCTGGTGTTCGTGGCCGGCTACCTGTTCCACCTGGGCTTTCTGCTCACCCTGCTGTTCTACGCACCGCACATCCTGATGCTCAAGGGTGTGTTCGGTGTGTCCTGGCCGGCACTGCCGGTGTCGCTGATCGACGTGCTGGCGGTGCTCAGCATCGCCGCCCTGGTGGCGCTGTTCATCAACCGCCTGATCGACCCGGTGCGCCGCCACCTGTCGGGCGTCGGTGACTGGGTCAGTCTGGCGGTGACCGTGCTGCCGCTGGTGACCGGCTACCTGGCGCTGAACCGCATGCTGCTGCCCTACACCGAGATGCTGGCCTGGCACATACTCAGCGTGGAGCTGCTGCTGATCGTGATTCCCTTCACCAAGCTGATGCACACCTTCACCTTCGTCATCGCGCGCTGGTACAACGGCGCCATCGCCGGCCGTAAGGGGGTTAGCGTATGAGCGACAAACTCGAACGTGGCCTGACCGCACTGAAGGCGCAGATCGACGCGCCGATGGCGGCCTTCTTTTCCAGTTGCGTGCACTGCGGTGTATGCGCCCATGCCTGCCTGTTCTACACCGAGACCGGCGATCCCAAGTACACGCCGATCTACAAGCTGGAGCCGATGCGCAAGGTGTGGCAGCAGGAGTACACCTTCTGGGGCAAGCTGGCCAAGGCACTGGGCATCAGCAAGCCGGTGACCGACGCCGAGCTGAGCGACTGGGAGGAATTGGTCTACGACAGCTGCACCCTGTGCGGACGTTGTTCGCTGGTCTGCCCGGTGGGCAACGACATCACCTACATGGTGCGCAAGATGCGCGAGGGCATGGTGGCGGCCGGTCATGCGCCCGAGGGTCTGAAAGGCGCCATGGTACGGGCCATCGAGACCGGCAGCCCGATGAGCGTGACCATCGACACCCTCAAGGCCCAGCTCAAGCATGCAGAAAAGGAAGCCGGCATGCCCATCCCGCTGGACGTGGAGGGCGCCGACTACATGATGCTGCTGTCGTCGGCGGAGATCGCCCAGTTCTACGAGATCATCCCGGCGGTGGCCCGCATCTTCCATGCCGCCGGCGTGTCCTGGACGCTGTGCTCCACCGCCTTCGAGGGCACCAACACCGGCATCCAGATCGGTTCGTCGGACCTGGCGGCCGAACTGATCAAGCGCATCGTCGCCGGCGCGGAGAAACTCAAGGTCAAGTACGTCATCGGCCCCGAGTGCGGCCACGCCTACACCGCGCTGCGCTGGGAAGGGCCGAACCTGATCGGCCGGCCCTATCCCTTCAAGGTGCTGCACATCGTGGAACTGCTGGACGAGTTGCGCACCAGCGGCCGACTCAAGACCGAGGGCCTGGAAGAGGATCGCATGACCTTCCACGATCCCTGTCAGCTGGTGCGCCGCGGTGGTGTGCTGGAACAGCCGCGCAGCCTGCTCAACATGGTGGCCGGGGATTTCGTCGAGATGGCCGAGCATGGCCGGGACAACTGGTGCTGCGGCGGCGGCGGCGGGGTCAGCGCCAACGAGCGCGCCGACGCCCTGAGACTCAAGGTCTTCAGCCGCAAGAAGTCGCAGCTGGAAAGCCTGCACGTGACCACCATGGTCACCGCCTGTTCCAACTGCCGCAACATGCTCGAGGAAGGGCTGGAGGAAAACAACATGGACATCGAGGTAGTGGGCCTTACTGAACTGCTGGCCGATCATCTGGTGGAAGCCAAGCCTAGCGCACAAGGTGGAGAACAATCATGAGCGAACGCGTCGTCGTCGATCCCATCACCCGCATCGAGGGTCACCTGCGCATAGAGGCCCAGACCGACGAGACGGGTGTCATCACCGAGGCCTACTCATCCGGCACCATGGTGCGGGGTATCGAGATCATCCTGCGCGACCGAGATCCGCGCGACGCCTGGGCCTTTGCCCAGCGAATCTGCGGCGTCTGCACCCTGGTGCACGGCATCGCCTCGGTACGGGCGGTGGAGAATGCGCTCAACTACACCATCCCGCCCAACGCCCAGCTGATCCGAAATCTGATGATCGCGGCGCAGTACGTGCATGACCACGTGATGCACTTCTATCACCTGCATGCACTGGACTGGGTGGACGTGGTGTCCGCGCTGAAGGCCGACCCGAAGGCGACCTCGGAGCTCGCCCAGACCGTCAGCCCGGGTTATGCCAAGACCTCACCCGGTTACTTCGCCGACACCCAGAAGCGCATCAAGACCTTCGTCGAGTCGGGCCAGTTGGGCATCTTCGCCAACGGCTACTGGGGTCATCCGGCCTACAAGCTGCCGCCGGAGGCCAACCTGATGGCGGTGGCCCACTACCTGGAGGCGCTGTCCTGGCAGCGCGACGTGGCCAAGCTGCACACCATCTTCGGCGGCAAGAACCCGCACCCGAACTTCCTGGTGGGTGGCGTGCCTTCGGCCATCAGCATCCATACCGGGCTTGAGCGGGATGCGAAGGGGGCACAGTTCCGCGGCGGTGCCGGTGCCGGCGCCACCGCCCTCAACCAGGTGGGCCTGGCAGAGGTCCAGAACATCATCACCAAGATGCGCGACTTCGTCGATCAGGTATACCTGCCTGACACCTTTGCGATTGCCGGCTTCTACAAGGACTGGGCGACCCAGGGCGAGGGCGTGGGCAACTTCATGACCTACGGCGACTTCCCCGAGGACGGCACCGACGATGTCAGCAAGCTGCTGGTGCCGCGGGGCGTGATCCTCGACCGTGACCTGTCCACCGTGCACGAGCTGGACCTTGACGATGCCGACCAGATCCAGGAATACGTCAGTCACTCCTGGTACGACTACAGCGGCGGCAAGGACAAGGGCCTGCATCCCTACGACGGCGAGACCGAGCTGAACTACACCGGCCCCAAGCCGCCCTACCAGCACCTGAACGTGGAAGACTCCTACTCCTGGATGAAGTCGCCCCGCTGGCGCGGCAAGCCCATGGAGGTCGGCCCGCTGGCGCGCATGCTGATGATGTACGGCACCGGTCACGACCAGGCCAGGGATCTGGTGGATTACACCCTCAAGACCCTGGACCTGCCGGTCACCGCGCTGTTCTCCACCCTGGGCCGCACCGCCGCGCGCACCCTGGAGACCAAGATCTTCGCCGACACCATGCAGGGCTGGTACGACAACCTGGTCGCCAACATCAAGGCCGGCGATGTGCGCACCTTCAACGAGGAACTGTGGGACCCTTCCAGCTGGCCGAAGGAGGCCCGCGGCGTCGGCTATACCGAGGCGCCCCGCGGTGGCCTGGCCCACTGGATCGTGATCAAGGACGGCAAGATCGACAACTACCAGGCGGTGGTGCCCAGCACCTGGAACGCGGGTCCGCGCGATGCCGAAGGCAATGCCGGCCCCTACGAGGCGGCGCTGGCGGGACACAAGCTGCACGACCCCAAGCAGCCGATCGAGATCCTGCGCACCATCCACAGCTTCGACCCCTGCATCGCCTGCGCCGTCCACGTCACCGATCCGGATGGCGAGGAGCTGGTGAAGGTCAAGGTGATGTAGTCCCGGCCAGGCCATTTCCTATCGCATATCAGACACGACGCCTTGGAGAACCCCTGATGGCAGCAACAACCACCCTTACCAACCACCTTTCTCGCATGGCCCTGGCGGTCGGGCTGGCAATGCCGGGCCTGGCCATGGCCCATGGCAGCGATCATCTGCACTTCTGGGGCAGTCACAGTGCGGAGGGGCAGATCATTCCGCTGGCGCTGAGCCTGCTTGCCCTGGCAGGTCTTGGCTGGTGGTTGTGGCGGAGTCGCGGTTAGTGCGACCTGCCCGGGTCGCCGGTGCCATAACCGGCCTTGCCATCGAGCCGGCAAGCTGCGTAGTTCACCGCATAAGGTGCAGGTCCGTCACGCCATAGGCTGTTAGCATTGAGGGAAACCACCAAACAATAATGCTCGTTGTTGAGGACGCACCTGATGAAAGCGAAAGCCGCTGTTGCCTGGGAGGCCAACAAGCCCCTGTCGATCGAGCTGATCGATGTTGAAGGACCCAAGGAAGGCGAGGTGCTGCTCAAGGTCATCGCCTCGGGTGTCTGCCATACGGATGCCTTCACACTGTCCGGCGACGACCCCGAGGGCGTGTTCCCGGTGGTGCTCGGACATGAGGGCGGCTGCGAGGTGGTGGAATGCGGACCCGGCGTGATGGGCCTGAAGCCGGGCGATCACGTGATCCCGCTGTACATCCCGGAGTGTGGCGTGTGCGAATACTGCCACTCCACCAAGACCAATCTGTGCCAGTCCATCGCGTCCACCGTGTGGACCGGCTTCATGCCCGACGGCACCCGGCGCTTCTCCATGGGCGGCAAGCCCATCTACCACTACATGGGCTGTTCGACCTTTTCCGAGTACACCGTGGTGCCCGAGATCGCCCTGGCCAAGATCAACAAGGCGGCGCCGCTGGACAAGGTGTGCCTGCTCGGCTGCGGCGTCACCACCGGCATCGGTGCGGTGGTAAATACCGCCAAGGTGGAACCCGGTTCCACGGTGGCGGTGTTCGGCCTGGGCGGCATCGGCCTGTCATGCATCCAGGGTGCGGTGATGGCCAAGGCCAAACGCATCATCGCCGTCGACATCAACCCGGGTAAATGGGCCATGGCCAAGGCGCTGGGTGCCACCGATTTCGTCAATCCCAGCGAGCTGCCCGGCACGGTGACGGAGGCCATCGTCGAAATGACCAAGGGCGGCGTCGACTATTCCTTCGAGTGCATCGGCAACGTGCACGTGATGCGCGAGGCACTGGAATGCACCCACATGGGCTGGGGCGTGTCGACCATCATCGGCGTTGCCGGTACCGGTCAGGAGATCAGCACCCGTCCGTTCCAGCTGGTCGTCGGCCGCACCTGGAAGGGCACCGCCTTCGGGGGTGTGAAAGGACGCACCGAGCTGCCCGGCTACGTGGAACGCTACATGAGCGGCGAGATCGAGCTGGACAAGATGGTCACCCACACCATGCCGCTGGAGGACATCAACCACGCCTTCGAGCTGATGCACAAAGGCGAGAGCATCCGCTCCGTGATCATCTTCTGAGACGCTTGAGTCATGCGGCAGATCGAAAGCATCAAGGAATTCGGCGGCTGGTTGAACCGTTACCAGCACACGTCCAGCAGCTGCAACTGCAGCATGACCTTTTCAGTCTATCTGCCACCCCAGGCGGCAACGCAGAAGGTCCCCGCCGTGTACTGGCTGTCCGGCCTGACCTGCACCGACGACAACGTGCGCACCAAGGCCGGCGCGCAGCGCTATGCCGCCGAGCTGGGCATCGCCCTGGTGTTCCCCGACACCAGCCCGCGCGGTGACGACGTGCCCGATGCGCCGGACCGCTACGACCTGGGCAAGGGCGCTGGCTTCTACGTCAACGCCACCCAGGCGCCTTGGTCCACGCACTACCACATGTACGACTACGTCACCTCTGAGCTGCCGGCGCTGATCGAGGCCCAACTGCCGCTGCTGCCCGGGGTGAAGTCCATCAGCGGTCATTCCATGGGCGGTCATGGCGCATTGATCTGCGCATTGAAAGAGCAGGACGCCTACCGTTCGGTGTCCGCATTTTCACCCATCTGTCATCCGCTGAAGAGTCCGTGGGGCGAGGGCTGTTTCAGCGCCTACCTGGGTGATGACCGGCAGCAGTGGCAGGCCTACGACGCCACCGAACTGGTCAAGGCCGGGGCCCGGGCCATGCCGGTGCTGATCGACCAGGGCACTGATGACGAGTTCCTGGCCGAACAGTTGTTCCCACAGGATCTGCAGGCGGCCTACCAGGAGCAGGGTGGGTCCATCACCCTGCGCATGCAGGACGGCTATGATCACAGCTACCACTTCATCGCCACCTTCATCGGCGAGCACCTGGCCTATCACGCCAAGGCCCTGCGGGGATAAGTCCTGCACTTTTACTAGAGCGCGACCCTGCTACGCTGACGAGTGAGAGCATAGCGATCGGGCCTTTGCCTAGGCTCCTCCGGCATGGCGAGCCTGCTAAGCCCCATACTTGGCAAGGTATTTGCGATGCATTGTCTTATTGCACACCTACGTCGTCTCCAGTGCAGGAGCTGCCCCGGGTTAGTGCAATCGAGCGATCGCATGTCCTGAACTGGCGCATTCGGTTGTCGATCCTGCGGGGCCCGGCCCGCCTGGGGATAGTGACGCCGGTCAGAGGGGTACTCATGATGGATGAAACCAAGTTGGCTAAAGACGGCCGTGGGCTGGACAGTCACGGCCTGTACAACCTGAACGACATTTTCTGGAATCTGCCGACACCTGCGCTGTACGAGCACGCATTGCAGCGCGGTGAAGGTTCGCTCTCGCACCGGGGACCACTGGTGGTGCAGACAGGGCAGCACACCGGCCGCTCTGCGAGCGACAAGTTCATCGTCGACGAGGCGGAAAGCCACGATCAGGTCTGGTGGGGCACCATCAACAAACCGATCGAGGAGCAGTATTTCGACATCCTGCATCAGCGCATGGCCTCTTACCTGCAGAGGAAGGATGTGTTTGTGCAGGACTGCTTCGCGGGCGCGGATCCGGACTACCGGATGCCGATTCGCATCATCACGGAATACGCCTGGCACAGCCTGTTCGCACGCAATATGTTCATCCAGGCGGAAGCGGGCGAACTGGACGGCCACGAACCGTATTTCACGGTCATCGATGCACCGCGTTTCCACGCGGTCCCGAGTCTGGATCATACCCAGAGCGAGACCTTCATCCTGGTCAACTTCCGCCAGCGGCTGGTGTTGATCGGCGGTACCAGTTACGCCGGTGAGATCAAGAAGTCCATCTTCTCGGTGATGAACTATCTGCTGCCCGGCAAGGGCGTGTTGCCGATGCACTGCTCGGCAAACATCGGCAGTGACGGCAAGACCGCGATCTTCTTCGGCCTCAGCGGGACGGGCAAGACAACGCTATCGGCCGACAAATCGAGAACGCTGATCGGTGACGATGAGCATGGTTGGAGCGACAACGGCATCTTCAACTTCGAAGGCGGCTGCTACGCCAAGATGATCAAGCTGTCGCCGGACCATGAGCCGGAGATCCACGCCACCACCCAGCGCTTCGGCACGGTGCTGGAAAACGTCGCCATGGCTGGCGACCACAGAAAGCTGGATCTGGACGACGATACCCTCACCGAGAATACCCGCGGTGCTTATCACATCAGCGCCATACCGAATGCGACGCTGGAGGGTCGCGGTGGACATCCCGACAACATCATCTTTCTGACCTGTGATGCCTTCGGGGTGCTGCCGCCCATCGCTCGACTGAGTGCCGAACAGGCCATGTATCACTTCATCTCCGGCTATACCGCCCGGGTGGCCGGCACAGAGAAAGGCGTCACCGAGCCGAGCCCGGTATTCAGCGCCTGTTACGGCGCCCCCTTCATGCCGCTGCATCCGCGTCGCTATGCAGAATTGCTCGGCGAACGAATCAACAGGCATGGCGCCAAGGTCTGGCTGATCAACACCGGCTGGACCGGCGGTCCCTATGGGATCGGTGAGCGGATCGCCATACCGAATACCCGCGCCATGGTGAACGCAGCGTTGGACGGTGTTCTGGACGACGTCGCCACCTGGCGGGATCCGGTGTTTGGTTTGGACGTGCCCGCAACCTGTCCGGGAGTGCCTGACAACTTATTGAAGCCAAGAGACAGCTGGCCTGACAAAGCCGCTTATGACGCTCAGGCCCGCAAACTGGCAGCCATGTTCCACGACAACTTCATGAAGTATGCCGAGGATGTTCCCGAGGCTATCAATGCCGCCGGTCCCATCCGCTAGCGGAGACTGGTCTCCTGACGGAGTAGCGTCATGACGGACTCAATCAACACCCAGGTGCACCTCCATCCATCCTTCCACCGCGGGTGGGGTGGGTTTGCCGAGGAACTGTTCCACTACACCTCGCGATACTACTTCGCGACCGAGGCCTTTCTGCGCAATCTTGCCAACGACAGAGACTTTTCCATGGGCGGGTACAAGGCAGCACGGCTGAGTGTGCCGCAGCGCGACCTTATGGCGGCAGTCCTGTCCTTCGAGCCTGACAAGCGCGCGGGTGTCACGGTGACAACCATCGTTTCCGCAGTGCGCAACCAGGATCCGGGGGTCGAGCAGGACTGGGTGGATATATACCGGCGAAAGATGGCAAGTCTGCCGACGCGTGAGACGTTGAGACTGCGCAATCCGGTGGTCGAGCACGATATGCCCAGCGTGCCAGCTTACGATCCGTTTCTCAGTATTGCGGAACGGCTGCAAATGCCGGTCGCGGTCGTTGATGGACACGTGGAAGTCTCGCTGCATTCGCTTGCCGAGCATCTTGATTCGGCGAACTCCACGTTGCGTGCCAATCTGCAGAGTGCCGTTTTACAACTGCACAATGCGGGCTATGTGCTCCGCAACCATCCGCACCTGACCCATTCGGAAGCTCATCAGATAGCGGACGAGGATGCCGTTTGAGCGGTGGTCTTCGAGCGCTGTCCTGATCGTCCTTCAGCAGCTTCATGCGCGCGCAGTTGTTCAACGTGCCGCCGTGTGACGGCACCCTGCCAGAGTCTGCGCCTGTGTTTTAGACCGGTTCAGGCGCGCGCCGCATCGCGAGTTTCAGCAGCGGCGGCGTCACCAGGGTGGTGACGATGACCATCAGCACCAGGGCGGAGAACAGGGCGTCTGATATCACGCCGAGACTCTTGCCTATCGACGCGAAGATCAGTCCGACCTCGCCGCGCGGCATCATGCCGATGCCGATGGCCAGTCGGCGCATGCCACCGCCGGCACCCAGGCCGCTGATCAGCTTGCCGGCCATGGCGGCGACGATCAGGCCACCCGCCATCACCAGCACGTGGCTGTCGAGGAAGGTCTCCAGCTTGACCTGCACACCCATCAGCACGAAGAAGATCGGCACCAGGATGACCTCCAGCGGCGAGATCAGGTCACGGATGGAAAATTGATGTTCGTGTACCTTGCCCCAGTGTTCGAAGTAGGCATCGTGCAGGATCACGCCGGCAGCGAAGGCGCCGACGATGGTCGCCAGTCCGACCAGGTTGGCGAACCAGGCCAGCGCCATGACGAACAAAAACGAAATGAACATCTTCGCCTCGACCACGTCGAGGCGGTTCACCAGGCGGATGGTGTAGCGCAGGAACCACGGGCCCAACGCAAAGGCGGAGACCAGGAACAGCGCCGCCAGCAGGATGACCTGAACCATGCTGCCGAACGCGAAGCCACCGGACACGATGATGCCCGATACGATGGCCAGCATGATCAGGCCGAGTACGTCGTCGATCACGGCGGCACCGAGGATCACCCGTGACTCTCTGGACTTCAGCTCGCCAAGGTCCTGCAGCACCCGTGCGCTGATGCCGATGCTGGTGGCGCCCAGGGTGGCCGCCACGAACAGGTCCACGTTGATGGACAGTTCCGGCATCAGCAGCCGCGCCATGGCAAAGCCGAGCACGAAGGGCATGATCACGCCGATCAATGCCACCCGGGTGGAGCGGCCGCCCACCGAGCGCAACTCGTCCAGGCTGGTCTCCAGCCCCACCAGGAACAGCAGGAAGATGACCCCGTAGCGGGAGAACACATCCACCGTGTGCGCCACCTGGGTGAGTGCGGCGCCGCCGGGGCCACTCAGGATATGCAGGATCGCATCGCCCGAGTCCTTGCCGAGTGCGTCGTTTGCCGCCTGCGCCAGTGGTTCGCCGCCCAGCGCCAGTTCCACCATGTCGAACACGGCCGGGCCTTCGCGCAACACCTGGATGAAATCCGAGCCGAACCAGTAACCGATATTGCCCAGCAGCACGCCCATGATCAGCTCGCCGAGCACGGATGGCTGGCCCAGCTTGCGCGCCGCGAAGCGGCCCAGCACCGCGAAGAACAGGATGCCGGTGACGCCGAGGATGACCGGCGCGATGGGGTCCTTGTGCAGGCCATTGGCGCCGGCCATAGCCGCGGCGCTCAGCAATGCCGACGCGAGCGCGACCAGCACGATAAGTCGGCGGCGCTGTTGCGGTTCGGGAGCGTGGCTCATGCCGTGGATAGTGGCATGGCGCTGCATGAATGGAAAACAATCTGGATCAAACGGACGTTGGTCGCCGTCCGCTGACCCGATACGGGGTGCTTGTCAGCCGCTCGCCGCCTCGGCGGTGTCCAGCATCCCCTGATGGATCACGAAGTCGATGATGGTCTGCAGGCCTTCACCGGTCTTCAGGTTGGTGAATACATAGGGCTTGTCACCGCGCATGCGCTGGGTGTCGCTTTCCATCACCTCCAGCGACGCGCCGACGTAGGGGGCCAGGTCGATCTTGTTGATCACCAGCAGGTCGGAGCGGGTGATGCCGGGGCCGCCCTTGCGGGGGATCTTCTCGCCCTCGGCGACATCGATGACGTAGATGGTCAAGTCCGCCAGTTCCGGGCTGAAGGTGGCGGACAGGTTGTCGCCGCCGCTCTCGATGAACACCAGTTCCAGGTCGCCGAATTTTTTCGCCAGGTCTTCCACCGCGGCCAGGTTCATGGATGCATCCTCGCGGATGGCGGTGTGCGGGCAGCCACCGGTCTCCACGCCGACGATGCGATCCGGTGCCAGCGCCTCGGCGCGGGTGAGGATCTGGGCGTCCTCCTGGGTGTAGATATCGTTGGTCACCACGGCCAGGTTGTATTGGTCGCGCATGGCCTTGCAGAGCTTTTCCAGCAGGGCGGTCTTGCCGGAACCGACGGGGCCGCCGACACCGATGCGCAGGGGTTGTTGGTAGTCGTTCATAGTCTGAGTACTCGAATTCAGGAGCGGAACAGTCGGGTGTACTGGGTCTCGTGGCGGCTGCTGGCGATGGCCAGCGCCGGGGCCGAGGCACCCATGTCGTCGTCGGGTAGTTCAAGGCCACGCAGCACGGCATGGCTGGCGGCATCGCTCAGGTCACGCAGGATGCGCTGGCCGGCGGTCTGCCCCAGCGGGATCAGCTTGACCCCTGATAGCGCAAGATTTTCCAGCCAGGCCCAGGCGAAACCCTGTGCGGTCTGAGTCAGAGGGATCTGCCAGGCATGAGCGACGAGGGCGAAGCCGGCGGACTGACAACCGGCCAGGGTGTTGCGCCACTCGGCCGCACGCGGGATGTCCAGGTCCACCAGCAGGCTGGCCAGGGCCCGGCCGCGGTTGCGTTCCTCGTCGCGCAGCTCTCGGGACTCACGGCTGGCCAGCAGCCAGTCGGACCAGTAACCCAATACGGCCTGGTCGTCCTGCTCGCAGGCACGGTACAGGCGCGCCAGCAGCGGGATCTCCAGTTGCGCCAGGCTGGTGTCGATCAGGTCGGTGAGCCAGTCGGTGAGGCTGGTCTGATCGGTGATCCAGTCGCACTCCACCGCCCACTCGATGCCCTGGGAATAGGTGAATCCCCCGATGGGCAGGGTGCCGCTGCACAGTTGCAACAGCCGCAGCAGGGCGGTGTCGGCCGGAGCGGACATCAATCAGTCCTTGTCGTGCATACGCTTCTTGAGCAGGCGCTGTACCGGGCGCTTGAGGGTGCCGGCGACCACGGCGGTCACGGCCAGCGGCCACAGGTGCACGGCGCTGGACAGCACGTGTTCCAGGTTGGCCATGAAACCGTGGCCGGCGTCGCCGTGGGCCAGTGCCAGGCCGGGCAGGGTGGTGAGTGCGATGAGGGTGGTGATGCGATTCATCCGAGTGCTCCGTCGTTGGAATTAGTGGTGATGAGGTTGGTTGCTGTCATGTTCATCAGCGTCGCCATGGTGATGATGGCCGTGACTGTGTCCGTCTGCACTGCCGCCGTAGGCGCCGGGCTCGGGCTCGAAGGGTGCCTGCTCGACGGTCACGGTAAGGCCCAGGCCGCGCAGCATGTCGTCCAGCACGTGGTCGTGGCTGTAGCGCAGTTCGCCTTGCATGATCTGGATGGACATGTGGCGGTTGCCCAGGTGATAGCAGGCACGGGCCAAAAGCTGCGGGTCGTCGCTGCGCACCATGGACAGGGTCTCGTCGGCGGCGCGCACCAGCACGGTGATGCCGTCGTCGCCGCTCAGCAGTTCACCGTCCTTCAGGGTGGTGCCGCGTTCCAGGAACAGCCCGGCGTCGCGGCCGTCATCGAGGGTGACGCGCAGCCGGCTCTTGATGCGCTCATGAAATGGAAGCGTCACGCTGGTGTCGGGCGCTGCCGGGCCTGTGATCTTTTTGGTCAGTCGGATCATGGTCATGGTTCAGAAAAGATAGTAACGCTGCGCCATGGGCAGCTCGGTGGCCGGCTCACAGGTGAGCAGTTGGCCGTCGGCCTTCACCTGGTAGGTCTGCGCGTCCACCTCGATGGTCGGCTGGTAGTCATTCAACACCATGTCCGCCTTGGTGACACCCCGGCACTGCTTCACGGTGCCTATCAGGCTCTTCAGCCCCAGCTGGCCGGTGATGTCCGCCTGCGCGGCGGCCTGGGAGACAAAGGTCATGCGCGTGGCCAGTCGGGCGCCGCCAAGTGCGCCGAACATGGTGCGGTAGTGCACCGGCTGCGGCGTGGGGATCGACGCGTTGGGATCGCCCATGGGCGCGGCGGCGATCATGCCGCCCTTGATGATCAGGCTCGGCTTGGTGCCGAAGAAGGCCGGCTTCCACAGCACCATGTCGGCCAGCTTGCCCACCTCTACCGAGCCGACCTCGTGGGCGATGCCGTGGGTGATGGCCGGGTTGATGGTGTACTTGGCGATGTAACGCCTGGCGCGGAAGTTGTCGTGGGTGGCCGGGTCGCCCGACAGCGCGCCGCGCTGCACCTTCATCTTGTGCGCGGTCTGCCAGGTGCGGGTGATGACCTCGCCGACCCGGCCCATGGCCTGCGAATCCGAGGCGATCATGGAGAAGGCCCCCAGGTCGTGCAGGATGTCCTCGGCGGCGATGGTCTCGCGGCGGATGCGCGACTCGGCGAAGGCCACGTCCTCGGCGATGTTCGGGTCCAGGTGGTGGCAGACCATCAGCATGTCGAGGTGCTCGTCGACGGTGTTGACCGTGTAGGGCCGCGTCGGGTTGGTGGACGATGGCAGCACGTAGGTCTCGCCGCAGGCCTTGATGATGTCCGGCGCGTGGCCGCCGCCGGCACCCTCGGTGTGATAGGTATGGATGGTGCGGCCCTTCATGGCGGCCAGGGTGTGCTCGACGAAGCCGGACTCGTTAAGGGTGTCGGTGTGGATGGCCACCTGCACGTCCATGGCCTCGGCCACGCTCAGGCAGTTGTCGATGGCGGCCGGGGTGGTGCCCCAGTCCTCGTGCAGTTTGAGACCAATCGCGCCGGCGCTGATCTGCTCCTCCAGCGGCGTCGGCAGGCTGGCGTTGCCCTTGCCCAGGAAGCCCAGGTTCATCGGCAGCTCCTCGGCGGCCTGCAGCATGCGGTGGATGTTCCAGGGCCCGGGCGTGCAGGTGGTGGCGTTGGTGCCGGTGGCCGGTCCCGTGCCGCCGCCCAGCATGGTGGTGACGCCGGACATCAGCGCCTCCTCCACCTGCTGCGGGCAGATGAAGTGGATGTGCGAGTCGATGCCGCCGGCGGTGAGGATCTGGCCCTCGCCGGCAATGGCCTCGGTGCCGGGGCCGACCAGGATGTTCACGCCGGGCTGCACGTCCGGGTTGCCGGCCTTGCCGATGCCCACGATGCGACCGTTCTTGATGCCGATGTCCGCCTTCACCACGCCCCAGTGGTCGAGGATCAACGCATTGGTGATGACCAGGTCGACGACCTCGTCCGAGTTGCGCTGGCACTGCCCCATGCCGTCGCGGATCACCTTGCCGCCGCCGAACTTCACCTCGTCGCCGTAGATGGTGTGGTCCTGTTCCACCTGGATCCACAGATCCGAATCACCCAGCCGTACCCGGTCGCCGGTGGTGGGGCCGTACATCTCGGCATAGGCCTGTCTGGAAATGGTTGCCATCAGTCGAGTGCTCCCATGATCTTGGCGTTGAAGCCGTACACGACGCGGTCGCCGGCATAGGCCACCAGTTCCACCTCGCGGGTCTGGCCGGGCTCGAAGCGCACCGCGGTGCCGGCGGGTATATTGAGTCGGAAACCGCGCGTTGCCTCGCGGTCGAAGGCTAGCGCCGGGTTGGTCTCATAGAAGTGGTAGTGCGAGCCGATCTGCACGGGCCGGTCACCGGTGTTGGCCACGCTGACCGTGACGGTGGCGCGGCCGGCGTTAAGTTCGATGTCGCCGGGGGCGGCGATGACTTCACCTGGGATCATTGCGTACTCCTCACCTCTTGGGGTTTCCAAAGGGGAGAGGCGAAGTTCTCCCCTTTGCTGGCAAGCAAAAATCGCATTTTTGTGCCGCCATCAAACAATGGGGTCATGTACCGTGACGAGCTTGGTGCCGTCAGGGAAGGTGGCTTCCACCTGCACCTCAGGGATCATCTCGGCGATGCCGTCCATGACGTCTTCCCGGGTCAGCAGGGTGCGGCCGTAGTCCATCATCTCGGCGACGCTCTTGCCGTCGCGGGCGCCTTCCATGATGGCGGCGCTGATGTAGGCGATGGCCTCCGGGTAGTTGAGCTTCACACCACGGGCCATGCGGCGCTCGGCCAGCAGCGCGGCGGTGAACAGCAGCAGCTTGTCTTTTTCTCGGGGGGTAAGATCCATGGCGCTTCCTTCGGGAGATCTCAGGTGGACCAGATACGGGGCGGGCAGGGCGCACGGCCGATCACGGCCGGGCGGATGGCTGCCCAGATATTGATGAACAGCTTGCGGCACTGCTCGGTGGAGTCACCCAGGTGGCGCACCACCAGCAGGTCGTCGAGCAGGGTGACGCCGGTGTTGGGCGCGTCGGCGAGCAACTCTCGGACCTGCTCCAGTTCGGTCTGCGTCGCGGGCGTCGCCAGCAGGGTGGCGTTGACCGGCCAGCCGCGCAGGCCGGCGGCGCCGTCGAGTCGCTCCGGCGTGACCGTGATCCGGTCCAGCAGCAGCGGCCGGCCGTCACGTTCGATATGCAGCTTGAAGTCGGCATGGCCGGCGTCGAAGCGTTCGCCGATCACCGGGCGGCCCAGGCACTGGGTCTCCCAGCCGATGAAGCGTGCGCCGTCCGTCAGTTCGATACGGGTCTGCAGTCGGGTCAGCGCACCGGGGAAGAAGATGTTCTCCTGCGGCAGCCATTCCAGGCTGGCGTCCTGGTCGACACACAGGGTCTGCAACTGCTCGGCGGTGTCGCCGGCGCTGAGATAGAACTTGGTGGCGCCGGGGGTGGTGATCAGGGCATACGCACCCGCGGCCACCTCGGCCAGGATCCGTAGGCTGTCGCCGCCCACCACGCCACCGGGTGGGTGCAGCAGGTACAGGTGGCAGGCATCACCCTCCGGGTAGAAGGGGCGCTGCACGGCCAGCGGACCGCGCTGCTTGCGATGAACCAGCGCGGTGCGACCGGGGCGAGGGGCGAAGCCGAGTTCCAGCTGGGCCTGCCAGCCGGTGGTCATTGGTGCTGCTATGGGTGCAGGGTCTGCCATATCAGCTCCAGCGCGTCTTCTGTTTCGCCGAACAGTTGGTGGTTCCAGATGCGCAGGGTGTGGATGCCCTGTTGCCTGAGAAAGGCGTCACGCGTTTCATTCTGGTCAGCCTGCTCTGCATGCTGGCCACCGTCCAGTTCGATGGCAAGTTGATGTTCGTGGCAGTAGAAGTCCAGCACATAGGGTGGGACTGGATGTTGGCGACGGAACTTGTGGCCGCCGAAGGCACGGTTGCGCAGCAGGTACCAGAGGTATAACTCGGCGTCGGTCTGGTTGACGCGCAGGCGACGAGCGTTGTTGCGGATGTGGTCGGGGAGTCTTGGCTTCCTTGCCATTTTCAAGTCCCTCACCCCAACCCCTCTCCCGGCGGGAGAGGGGCTTTAGGTTGGTGATTTGTTTTAAGGGCAGTGTAACGTCAAGGTCCTGTCCATGAATCTGGTTTGGAATGTCGGGCCTACACCATTCCTCTCGAGAAAATACAGACCGCCCCCCTCTCCCCCCGGGAGAGGGGATGGGGATGAGGGAATCGACAATGGCACTCAACCCGATCATACCGTCAGATACTGCTTCACCAGTTCGTCGCTCAGCTCGCCCATCGCGTCGCTGGCCACCGAGCGGCCGCGGTCGAGGAGGGTGAAGCGGTCGCCGACCCGTCGCGCAAAGGGCAGTTTCTGCTCGACCAATAGAACCGTGAGGCCGATCTCCCGGTTGAGCTTGCGGATGATGTCGCCGATTTCATGAACAATATTTGGCTGGATACCCTCGGTGGGCTCGTCCAGGATCAGCAGCTTGGGATCCAGCACCAGCGCGCGGCCGATGGCCAGCTGCTGCTGCTGGCCGCCCGACAGGTCGCCGCCGCGTCGGGTCAGCATCTCCTTGAGCACCGGGAACAGTTCGTAGATGAATTCGGGCACCTTGCGGATCTTGTCGCGGCGCGCGGGCAGGCCGATCTGCAGATTCTCCTCGACCGTCAGGGTGGGGAAGATCTGACGGCCCTGGGGCACGTAACCGATGCCGAGGTTGGCGCGCTTCTCGGCGGAGGTCTTCAGCAGGTCTGTGCCGGCGAATGTCATGACACCCGACTGTACCGGCAGCAGGCCCATGATGCACTGCAGCAGCGTGGTCTTGCCCACGCCGTTGCGGCCCATCAGCACGGTGCACTGGCCGGCTGTCACCTCAAGATCCAAATCCCAGAGCGTATGGCTCTCTCCATAGTATTGATTGAGTTTCTCTATCTTCAGCACGATGTTGTCTCCTTCGCGCTGGGTGCGTGTGCGTAGCCGCGGCCCGGCCCGGCATAAATGCCGGGCGTTCGCAGGGCTGCGTTCGTCCACTGGACGAACGGTCCCTGCTCACCCCAGAGGGTGTGACTCTCGCCGTAGAACTGGTTGAGTTTTTCGATCTTGAGCATGGTCTTCATTCCCCCAGATACACTTCGATGACCCGGGGGTCGTTCTGCACCTGGTCCATGGTGCCCTCGGCCAGCACGCTGCCCTGGTGCAGCACGGTGACCTTGTTGGCGATGGAGCGGACGAAGTCCATGTCGTGCTCGACAACCACCACCGAGTGCCTGCCGGCCAGCGAGGTCAGCAGTTCCGCGGTGCGGTCCATCTCCTGGTGGGTCATGCCGGCCACCGGCTCGTCCACCAGCAGCAGATGGGGCTGCTGCATCAGCAGCATGCCGATCTCCAACCATTGTTTTTGTCCGTGCGACAGCTTGCCGGCGCGGTCGTGGATGTGTTCGGACAGGCCGATGGTCAGCAACACCTCGTCGATGCGGTCGCGCTGCTCGCCGGACAGCCTGGCGGTGAAGGTGGGCCACACACCCTTGTCGCCGGCCATCGCCAGCTCCAGGTTCTCGAACACGCTGTGGTGTTCGAACACCGTGGGCTTCTGGAACTTGCGGCCGATGCCGGCGCGGGCGATCTCCGCCTCGGACAGCTTGAGTAGGTCGATGCGCTGGCCGAACCAGGCCGTACCTGAATCAGGTCTCGTCTTGCCGGTGATGATATCCATCATGGTGGTCTTGCCGGCGCCATTGGGGCCGATGATGCAGCGCAGCTCGCCGGCGCCGATGTACAGGTTCAGGTCGTTGATGGCCTTGAAGCCGTCGAAGCTGACCGACACGTCCTCCAGGTAGAGGATGTTGCCGTGGGTCACGTCCAGCTGCAGGTTGACCGGCGGCTGCATGATGTCCCACACCTGGTCACGGCGCATGGTGTCGCGCAGTTGGTCGAGTGCCTTCATGCCGCGCCCTCCTGTGCCGCTGCGGGGGGTGTGGCCTGTTGTGCCTGTCTGCGACGGCGCAGCAGCCCGGCGATGCCCTGCGGCAGGAACAGGGTCACCAGCACGAACAGGCCGCCGAGGGCGAACAGCCAGGCCTCGGGGAAGGCACCGGTGAAGTAGGTCTTGCCGTAGTTGACCAGGATGGCGCCGATCACCGCGCCGTACAGCGTGTTGCGCCCGCCGATGGCCACCCAGATGACTATCTCGATGGAGTTGAGCGGGTTGAACTCGCCGGGGTTGATGATGCCCACCTGTGGCACGTACAGCGCGCCGGCGACGCCGGCCAGCATGGCCGACACGGTGAAGATGGCCAGCTTGACGTGTTCCACCCGGTAGCCGATGAAGCGGGTGCGGTCCTCGGCGTCGCGGATGGCCACCGCAACGCGACCCAGGCGCGAGGTCACGATGGCGCGGCACACCAGGTAGCCCAGCGCCAGCGCAACGGCCGAGGCCAGGAACAGGCCGATGCGCGTCGCGTCCGACTGGATGTCGAAGCCGAGGATGTCCTTGAAGTCGGTCAGGCCGTTGTTGCCGCCGAAGCCCATCTCGTTGCGGAAGAAGGCCA
>Ga0272444_10000375_pt1 | contig 48697 bp, 43 predicted proteins | sample SSMForm13_FD_201033 | JGI IMG/M metagenome (GOLD analysis project Ga0272444, IMG submission 201033) | Marine sediment archaeal communities from Little Sippewissett salt marsh, Falmouth, MA, United States - SSM-Form-13 | ecosystem: Environmental > Aquatic > Marine > Wetlands > Sediment ... | reverse complement strand
CCGTCCTGCCATTCGAATCTTCCCCGCACGCCGAGATAGCGCGACCAGCCCATCGGATCGTCATCAACCGCCTTCTCGGCCGCCTGTGACAGCCAGGTGCGGCCTTCCTCTTTGTTGCCGGTGAGAAGGGTGGTCCGGGCCACCTGGGCGAGAGCCTCGGTTTCGACCGAACGGTTGAACTCCTTGCGGGCCTGTTCAAGAACTTTGAGGTATTCTTCGCGGGCAACGGCGTAATCACGGGACTGGAAAACCTCATCGGCCTGCTGCAACAGGCTGTTGGCGGTATATTCCTGCTCAAGAGACATGGAGGCTCCTTCCTTCCTAACTTCAACAGCCGCCAGCAGGCCGGGAATCAACAGCAACATCAGAACCGGAGCGGCGCACCGCATATTTTACCTCCTGGCTGAACGTTGGTCAAAAAGAGATCAACAGAGCCTCCAATATAAGTCAGAACTAGAGATATCTCAACGGTATATAACAGAGAGGCCGGGTCTTTGCGGTTGACCCGGAAAAGACGGCAGACTATATTCGACGGTTGTAGCATCAACCACCGATCCCCGGGGGAAAATGGGACCCGGATTTGCGGAAGGAAGAAAAATGCGTGCATTAATTACGGGTATCACCGGTCAGGATGGTTCCTATCTGGCGGAATTCCTCCTGGAAAAGGGGTATGAGGTCCTGGGGATGGTACGGAGGTCCTCGACTGAGACGTTCAGCCGAATCGACCACATCAAGGACAAAATTACGCTGGTCCAGGCCGATCTGCTCGATCAGCTCTCGATCGTCAACATCCTGCAGGAACACCGCCCGGACGAGGTTTACAACCTGGCCGCCCAGTCGTTCGTGCCCACCAGTTGGGTGCAGCCGATGTTGACCGGCGAGTTCGACGCTCTCGGGGTTACAAAGATCCTCGAGGCTATTCGGCTGGTCGACAAGAAGATCAAGTTCTACCAGGCGTCGTCCTCGGAGATGTTCGGTAAAGTGCACGAAACGCCCCAGAAGGAGACGACTTATTTCCACCCCCGTTCTCCCTACGGTGTGGCCAAGGTGTACGGCCATTGGATCACCGTCAACTATCGGGAGAGCTATGGCATCCACGCCGTCTCGGGGATTCTTTTCAATCACGAATCACCGCGCCGGGGGCTGGAATTCGTGACGCGGAAGATCACGCACGGAGCCGCTAGAATCAAATTGGGCCTGGCCGACAAACTGGCTCTCGGCAACATGGACGCCAAGCGTGACTGGGGTTTCGCCGGCGATTATGTGAAGGCGATGTGGATGATGCTGCAGCGGAAAGAGCCGCTGGATTTCGTCATATCTACCGGCAAGACGCACTCGGTCGAGAAACTGGCCCGCCTGGCGTTCGAGGCGGTCGATCTCGACTATAAAGACTACATCGTCACCGATCCTAAACTGGTCCGCCCCGCGGAGGTCGATCTCCTCGTTGGCGACAGCTCTCTGGCCAAAGAGAAAATGGGCTGGGAGCCCAGGGTCACGTTCGAGGAGCTGATCAACATGATGGTCGAGAACGACCTCAACCTCCTCAAGGCGAAAATGAATAAATGAGCCAGCCGTCTGCTTTCATCACCGGGATTGCCGGGTTCGCCGGCTCGTATCTGGCGGAGGAGCTGCTTGAAGCCGGTTACGACGTCTCCGGCGGCCTGTACGAAAACGAGCCCACCGACAATATCGAGGGGATAAAGTCTCGCCTTCGACTGGCGCCGCTCAGCGTTCTCAAACCCGAAAGCTGTATCGAGGGATTGAGCCGGTTCCGCCCCGACTATCTCTTCCACCTGGCCGGTTTTGCCGGCAAGGCGCGCACGGTCGAGGAAGAACGGCTCACTTACCGAGTCAATATCGAGGGTACCCTCAACATGCTCGAGACGGCCCGTCAGTATGGAAGGCTGAAAAAGGCCGTTTTTGTCAGCTCGTCCGATGTTTACGGCGTCTCCCGGCCGAAAGGGGAGGTGTTCACGGAGGAGGATGTTCCAGCGCCGGTGTCGCCTTACGGCATTTCCAAGGCGGCGACCGAGCAGACCTGCTTCTACTACCACCAGCGCTACGATCTTCCGGTGGTCGTGATCAGGGCGTTCAACCACGCCGGGCCTCGTCAGAGTGAAGGATTTGTCGTGGCCGACTGGGCCCGCCAGATTGCCGCAATCGACGCCGGTCAACAGGAACCGGAGATAACCACCGGCAACGTGGCCGTGGTCAAGGACTTCTCTGATGTTCGGGATATTGTCCGGGGATACCGCCAGGCCGCCGAAAAGGGCCGTCCCGGGGAGCTGTACCAGCTCTGTTCCGGGGAGTCGATTTCGGTGCTGAAGATTTTCGAGGGGCTGGTTGCTCTTACCTCGCTTCAGATCGGGCGCCGCGAAATAGCTTCAAAAAAACGAAGCAACGACATACCGGCCATGAGAGGGAGTCATCGGAAAGCCGCTGATCATTTCGGTTATCACGTCCGATATTCACTGGATAAGACTCTGGCCGACACCCTGGATTACTGGCGTTTGAAAGTCGGTTCCGGGGTCTTGAAGAAGTAAGAAAGCATACCGCTCGCGCTGAGGCTTGATCTCGCGCCGGGCAGGGTGTACCACACTCAATGAGAGTATATTAGATGGCTAGAAAACGTGTAAACAAAGCTAAACCGGCGACCGAGTTGATGACCAAAATCAAAGACCGCCGGGCCAAAGTGGGGATAATCGGGCTGGGTTACGTCGGTCTGCCGCTGGCCATGGTTCTGGTCAAGGCCGGCTTCACCGTCACCGGCCTGGATATCTCCGAAACCAAAGTCAAGCTGCTTAACAGCGGCAAGTCGGATATTGATGATGTCCCGGACGAGGCGGTAGCCGACGCCGTTAAGACGGGGAAATTCGCAGCCACAACCGATCCCAGAACGCTGTCGAAGATGGATACGATCTCCATCTGCGTCCCCACCCCCCTGTCCAAGACCAAAGACCCGGATGTCAGTTTCATTCTTGCCGCGATGGATTTCGTCAAGGCGAATCTCAAGAAGGGAACGCTGATCGTGCTGGAATCGACCACTTACCCGGGTACCACCGAAGACCTGATCCTGCCGCTGCTTCAGGCGAAGGGCCTGAAAGTCGGTCGGGATTTCTTCCTGGCCTTCTCTCCGGAGCGGGTTGATCCCGGCAACGCCGTTTATACAACGGCTAACACGCCTCGCGTGGTGGGTGGTGTTACACCCGACTGTACCCGGGTAGCCAGGACTTTTTATCTGCAGTCAATACAGCACGTGCACGCCGTCTCCTCGACCAAAGCGGCCGAGATGGTCAAGCTCCTGGAGAACACTTTCCGGTCGGTGAACATCGGTCTGGTCAACGAAGTAGCCGTCATGTGCGACCGGCTGGATGTCAACGTGTGGGAGATTATCGAAGCCGCCGCGACGAAGCCGTTCGGGTTTATGCCCTTTTACCCCGGCCCCGGCCTGGGTGGTCATTGCATCCCGATCGACCCCCACTATCTGTCCTGGAAGCTGAAATCGCTGAATTATTACGCCCGGTTTATCGAACTGGCGGGCGACGTCAACAGCCATATGCCGGAGTATGTCGTGGATCGGATCGGCAACCTGCTTAACCGGAGGTTCGCCAGGTCGATCAACAAGTCGTCGATTCTGGTTCTGGGTGTGGCCTACAAACCGAATATCAAGGACATTCGGGAATCACCGGCCCTGGACGTTATCAACTTGCTGGAAAAGAAAGGTGCCAAGGTAGCCTACAACGACCCGTACGTACCGCACTTCACCTGGCACGACAAGAAAGTCAAATCGGTGCGGCTCGATGCCGCCCAGGTAAAGAAAGCCGACCTGGTCGTAATTCTTACCCATCACAAGAAGTACGATTACCAATGGCTGGTCGACAACGCCCGGATGGTCTTTGACACCCGCAACGCCACCAGCGGCGTAACGCGGCACCGCAATAAGATAGAGCTGCTCTAAACCGGCCCTAACCCGGTATTCAGACCGAAAGCCGGCCCCTCGGGCCGGTTTTTTTTTCTTCCATCGTTATACGACTCAAAAGGTTCGGGTTTCTGCCGATTATAGCAGAAAGGACTATCTACGCACCTACATGAGCCATAACCAGAACATGCCGGGCCGGCAGATCGAGGATATCAAGCTGATCCTTAAGGACCTCCTTAAGGTCATTAAGGTCGTGTCCCTTTACCCCGAGAACAACCCTCTGCCCCAGATGCTGAGGCGTACTTTCTCGGAGCGGCTGGTCGATATCGTTGAGTGCTACGGCTCATTCGAAATCAGGGTGTCCGACAACGCCCTGACGCTCCGGGATGAAACCGTCTTCACCGACCGGGGCAAGGAAGAGAGCCTGGCCGGCATATTCTTTCAGAACGGCATCACGCGCTTTTCTTTCCTCGACGGTCTCGATGTTCCGGACGTCTACAAGCTGCTGGATGTTGTCAAGGCTTATCAAAACTCCACCGATCGCGCCCGTGACCTGGCCCATTTGCTGTGGGAGGCCGAGGTAGGGCGGTTTTCGTTCGAGACGGTCGAAGATATCGCCCTGGCCGAGTACGACGGCGATTTTAAGATCCAAGAGGTCTTCCTCCCCGACAGCGGTGACACCAACCGAAAGATCCTGACCGGGGACCGCCGGGAGGCCTACGACGACCTCTTCCTTTCGAAAGACAACCAGGCCCGCTCGGGCAAGGGCCAGATCGGCGTCGACGAAGATTACGGAACCGGAACTTACGATTCTTCGACTGACGACGACGACAGCGATGTCTCCTACGGGACCAGCGAAACAAGCGAAGACAGCGATGGCGCCTATATCTCAGGCGCCGGCAGAGTCGATGTCCCGGACGCGGGAGGGGAGCCGGAAGCCCCGATCGGGGGAGCGTACGCACGGGCGCCGATTCCGGACGATGAGGCCCGGCCTATCGACGGTTCGGTCCTGGATACCGGCGATCGAGTCACAGATCATGATCTGAAGGTGTTCGAGGCGGCCAGAGCCATGGGCCTCTCCGACCTGACCGGCAAGGCTAAACGCCTTCCCGACACCACGCTGATTCTGAACGATGAGTTCAAACTCTCGAGTGAGGAGGAAGAGGAGATCGGCCGGTTGTCCACGCTCGACGCCGAGTTCGACCCCTTTGAATCCGCCTCGGAACTGGTCAAAGAGATGATGCACCAGGAGGATGAATTCAACGATTTCAGCGAGACGGTGACAATCGGCGAGAAAGTTCTCAACGAGCTGATCCAGGCGGGCAAGCTGATCTACGCGACCGAGGTCCTTCGCTATTACCAGCGTCTCGAAACACAACTTCAGCAGGGACGCCCGTTCTGGGCAGAGCGCCTAAAAGAATCCCGGATCACAGCCGGGAGCCGCGACCGTCTGCGCGTTCTCACCGAATCGCTCAACGAACATCCGGAGCTGGGCAGTCACGAGCTTCGCAACTACCTCGATCTTCTCGGCTGGGAGGCCCTGCTGGGCATCACCCAGATGTTGGGTTCGCTTCAGCACGATCTGCATCGGGATACCATCAACGACTATCTGGCGCTTCGCGGCCGGGACAACATGCAGATCGTCTCCAGCGGCGTTTTCGACAAGCGTCCGGAAGTCGTGGCGTCTTCAATCTCCATCCTCAGCCGAATCGGCGATGACACCGCCCTTAACCGTCTCAAGTCACTGGTTACCCACAAAGAGCTTCGGGTGCGCCAGGTCCTGGTAACGGCCCTGCAGGATTGTCCAAACGATGCTGCACTGGACCTCCTGAAGCAACTGGCTCGCGATGAAGACGCCTCGATTCGCAACCAGGCGGTCAAATCGATCGTGGCTCGTCGAGGTAAGGCCGCTTTTGAGGCTATCAGCGATGTAATCGGGGACGAACATTTCGGCCGGCTTGATTTCGAAGACCGGCGCACGATCCTGAACGCGTACTCGACCCTCGGCAGCGATATGGCGGTCGAGTACCTGGTCGGCCTGGCTACCCGGTACAACCTCTTCCGCGATTCGACCCTGACCTTCTATCGCCAGGCGGCTTTTGAGGCCCTGGCCTGCAACCGGGGACAGAAGTGTGAAAAAGCACTGGTCAAACTGTCTTCGAGCTGGCGCCGGGACCTTCGCAGCCAGGCACGCCAGGCTCTGAAGAAACGACGTGAATTGATCTACGGAGGGTCCGATGACCAGTCCGACGCCTGAGATTGCCCAGCGAAGCCTGGCCGGTGAGATCGAAGAAAAACTGCTGACGTCGTTTTTCGTCCTGTACAAGACCGCCCGGCTGATCGATGCCGAGAACGACGGTTTCAAGAACCAGCTCGATAATTTCATGGAGCGCTTCCGGTCCGTTGCGGACAAGCGTCAGGCGGTGGTGATTAAGGCGATCGGCGGGCACTATTTCGTCAACGAACAGATGGTCAAATTCGACGACAAGGGACTCTCCGGGGCCGCGGCGATTGTAGCCGAATGGCGCAAGCTGGGTGTCGGCGGCGTCCGCTTCGATATCGAAATACCGCCGAAAGAGGTCGCCAAGTTCTTCAAGCTGATCGCCGGAATCAGGCCGGACGATCACAACCTGGAATCGCTGGCCTCGGAATTGACCACCCTGAGTATTACGCAGGTGCAGTTGTTGTCGCTGAAAAGCCTCGAGGCCGACCGCCCCAGGCTGACCGAGGAAGTCCGCCGCCAGTTTCGCAAGAACGCGCGCCAGACGTTCTTCAAGGCGATGTCGCAGGTGCAGGAGGTGATGGTCAGCGCTTCGCAGGAGCAGGACATCAACATCGCCAAGACCAAACGCGTCGTCCACTCCCTGATCGACCAGATCACGCGCGATGAACAATCGATGATCGAGTTGACTTCGATCCGCGACTACGACGAATACACTTTTGCTCACTCGACCAACGTCGCCGTGTACGCCCTGACTCTGGGCGTCCGCCTGCAGCTCGACCGGGCGCGCCTTTCGGAGCTCGGTTTTGCGGCGTTGTTCCACGATATCGGGAAGGTTAAACTGCCGCAGGATTTGATTCGTAAGCCGGACGCGTTCGACGAAAACGACTGGGTCCAGATGCAGCGGCATCCCCTGCTGGGCGCCAAGACCATCCTGCGTAACCTGAAACTGGACATCCACACGGTGCGGGCCGCAAGAACGGCCTTCGAGCATCATATCAACGCCGATTTCACGGGATATCCGCAGTTGCATTACGACCGGAGAAAGACGAACCTCTTTTCGAAGATCATCTCTATCGTCGATTCTTTCGACGCCCTGACCTCGGGACGCATCTACCTGCGCAACAGCCTGCAGCCGGACCAGGTGCTCAAGAAGATGAGCTTCCAGATGAAAACCAAGTTCGACCCGTTCCTGCTGAAGTTGTTCAACAACATTATCGGAATCTACCCCGCCGGTACCCTGGTTCTGCTCACTACCGAAGAGCTGGCGCTGGTGCTGACCAACAATACCGAGGACATGTCACGGCCTTACGTCAAGATCGTGGGCAACAAGGAAGGTCTGCTGGAACAGCCTCTGTGGGTTGACCTGACCGCGCCGGAGCATGCCGATCGAAAGATCGTCCGCCGCATCGACCCGGAACGGTACGGTCTGCGGACGCAGGATTTCGTTCTTGAAGATTAGAAATTGTAAGCCAGGCTGGCGGATACCCCGCCGTATTCATTCGGGACCACATCAAAACTGAACTGCTCATTACGCTTGTCGGCCGGCGAGCCCGACAGGTGAGCATCGACGTAAGCATCGAACATCGAGACGAAGATAGTTATCCCGGCGAACCAGGTAAACTTGTTCCTCTTCTTTCGTTTTTCGTCGAAGACATTGTACAGGCGATTGCGGTCGGTGACATCGACCGCCTGCTCAAAGTCGTCGCGCGCGTCCGAAGCTTTCTGCCCCCAGTAGACCGCCTTGCCTATGAACCAGCCCTCAAGTCCGGCGATCACCACCGCTTTCACGTAACGATGATTCCCCACCTGACCCAAGCCCGGTACGAACATCGACTTGAACAGCGCCACGGTCGGTTGCTGGCGGAGATGCTGTTCCAGGTCAACCGGGTTGGTCACCTGAGCCGCAATGGTGGGATCGGCCGGTGGCTGATACAGAGAAGTATCGACGGGTTTCACAATCGGGGCGGGCGGGACAACCGTCGTATCGACGAGGCTGTCGGCGGGAGCAGCTTTGGTTGAATCCGAGGCTGAACACGGAATTGACGGCCAGAACAGCGCAGCCGTCAAAGCCGCGATGGTCAGGAGTTTACCTGATAACGGACAGTTTCTTGTTTTCAATTCGAATCTCAAGAATATCCGTGGGCAGTTTGAGCAGTTCGCCGTCCAGATACAGAGTTCTTCCGCGGAGGGGCTGGATAGTAATCTCCTTACCGCGATACAGGCGAACCTCATTTCCGTACAAATAATTCCTCTTGAATATTAGACGCGTATAGGCCGAAAAATCTCCCGGATTGTTGCCCTGGTCCAGGATGATCTCCGCCATGCCATCGTCGGCGATTGAAGCCGGCGAAATCGGCAATCCGGCCGAATACGGCAGAAGATTGACATTTACGATCACCGGGCTGGCCTCGAACCGAAAGCTGTCGACTTTCAAAATCGTCTTTTTGAGCGGTACATTCGATGCAGTGCGGGAGCCCAGCTGCGACCAGCCGATAGCGAAACGGGGGACTGCTTTTCCCTCCAGCTCCTGGGCCAGATGAGAGATAAACCCCAGGCCGACGGAGCCAAAGAAGATTTGATCGGCCACCCGCCCGCAGTCGACCTTCTCGTAAGCGCCGGAGATGAGGCGCTTGATGACCTGGGCCTGGTCGAGCGTACCGTAGAGGAACCGGGCGATGTTATTGAGCTTGCCCAGGGGAAGTACGCCGGCGGGAATATCGGCTTTCATGGCGGTGCGCGCCACCAGGTTGAAACAGCCGTCGCCGCCGCAGGCGATCAGCGCCGTTATTTTGCCTCCGCGGGCGAAGGGCAGTTGAAGGTTCCCGGTCGGTTTCCGCAGATCGACCGCCACCTCTGCCTGACGCAGAAGGTCCGCGGCGCCGGGCGGTTCGAATACGCTGTGATAACCCCCGGCGGCCTTTATGGCTTTGGTCAGCTTTTCGACGGCGCGCGAGTCGTAATTCTCCGCTTTCTTGTTGACCAGGATCGCGAAATGAGGCTTCTTGGCCCGTTGTTGACGTCGTCTTATCATAGCGCCAAGTATAGTCAATCGGGGCAAAAAGAGAAAGGTAAAGAACCGATTTTTGAAAGACGGAGCCTCCGCCTAAACCCGGCCCGGATTTGACCGACCCATAGCCTTAAGCCGGACCGACCCCTTTGACCAGCCCAACGAAAAGGAACCATGCAGGAAACAGCTACCGAAAAAAGCGCGTTCAGACCGGGCCTGGCGGCTCTCCCGATAGCCCTCCTGTTCCTGGCCTACCTGCCGACCCTGTACGACCTGATGTCGGACTGGTATCGCGACGACAATTATTCCCACGGTTTCCTCGTACCGCTGGTTTCGGCTTACTTGATCTGGACCGTCCGGGGCGACCTGGCCAAGGCCGAGGTAAAGCCGGGAAAGACCGGGTTGGGTCTTATCATAATCGGGTTGGGGCTGTTCGTGATCGGGACCGCCGCCGCCGAATATTTCACCGCCCGGTTTTCCTTTGTCCTGACCCTGTTCGGCCTGACCTGGTACCTGTGGGGCCCGGAGGTCGGCCGGCGCACCTGGTTTGCGTTCTTCTTCCTCCTGTTCATGATCCCGATTCCGTACGTGATCTACTACAATATCGCCTTCCCGATGCAGCTCCTGGCTACCAAGATCACGGTCGGTGTGCTCGACTTCATCGGCATGACGGTGGTCCGCCAGGGCAACATCATCCATGTAGCCGGGGGACAGTCGCTGGAAGTCGCCGAGGCCTGCTCCGGCATCCGCTCGCTGGTCGCCCTGCTGGCCCTGGGAGCGATCTACGCCTACTGGTCGCAGAAGAAACTCGCCGCCCAGATTATTCTCTTTCTGACTACAATACCTATTGCCGTCGTGGCTAACGTCGTACGCGTGCTGACCACCTCGCTGCTGGTCTCGACGTTTCTTCCCGAGGTCACCGAGGAGCCGCTGCACTCGATTATGGGCATGTCGGTGTTCGTAACTTCGTTTATCTGCCTGTTTATCGTGAGCGCGATTCTTCGGAAGGTGTTCAAATGAAACACCGGGTGATCATAGCGGCGGCACTGATTGTCCTCGGCGGCGCCGCGGCCAACTTCCTGAGATTTGTCCGCCCTGAACCGGATCGCGACCCGGCCTTTTCGGAGATCCCGTATCAGACCGGTGCATACCGCGGTGAAGAACGGAGATTTGACGAGGCTGCTTACGAAGTACTCCAGGCCGACACCACCACTCTGCGCCTGTACCGGGATACCACCGGCACCCCGCTCTGGCTGTTTGTGGGTTATTTCCGGTCGCAGGAGTACGGCTCACAGATCCACTCGCCGCGGCAGTGCCTGCCCGGCGGCGGCTGGAGAATCGGCGAGATAGAGCCCTATCGCCTGGCTTTCGACGGCGGCTTTGAGAAGAACGTCAACCGGCTTATTATTTCCGACGGCGACCACCGCCAGCTGATGCTCTACTGGTTCGAGACGAGGGGCGGCTCGCTCCGCAGTGAGTTTGCCCTCAAATGGGACCTGATGAAGAACTCCCTGCTGCTGAGGCCTTCGGACGCCGCTTTCATACGGCTCAACCTGCCCATGCCCCCGGGGGGCGACGTCGACGCCGCTACCCGGCAGGCGATTGCCTGGCTTGAGGCGTTCTATCCTTCAGTCGAGAAGGCCCTTCCGTTCGCCAACTAAATCCTTGAGACCTCAAAACGGTTGGCGTATCTTAGACCATGCTCAGACAGATTCTCGTTCTGGTTCGCCCCACTCAATGGATAAAGAACGGCGTGGTTCTGGCCGCCCTGCTGTTTGCCGGGGAAGCTTCCAATGTCGCCCTCGCCGAACAGGCCGTCCTGGCCACGATTATCTTCTGCCTGCTGGCCTCGGCCGTGTATATCTTCAACGACCTGCTGGACGCCGACAAAGACCGCCTGCACCCGCACAAGAAGGACCGTCCAATTGCCTCGGGAAGAATCTCAACGGTCCAGGCCTCGGTAATGATTGTGGTACTCATGGCGATCAGCCTGGCCGGAAGCTGGTGGCTGGGGCGGAATTTCATGATCGCGGCAGCCTCCTATCTCATCCTTAACGCCCTCTATACGGTCTGGTTCAAGCATGTAGTGATGCTCGACGTCATGTCTATCGCACTCGGCTTTGTGATCCGGGCTTTCGCCGGAGCGGCGGCAATCGGTGTACCTGCTTCCAAGTGGCTCCTGGTCACGACGTTGTTCCTGGCCCTGTTTCTGGCGTTCGGGAAGCGCCGGCATGAACTCCTGCTGCTCGAAGACAACGCCACCTCGCACCGCAAGATCCTTGGCAAATACTCACCGTATCTTCTCGATCAATGCATCGGCGTGACCACCGCGGCGGTGGTCGTGATGTACATGCTGTATACTTTTTCTGCGGAAGTATCCCAGAAGCTTGGGACTCACGATCTCTATTTTACCATACCGTTTGTGGTCTACGGCATTTTCCGATATCTGTATCTCATTCACAAAGAAGAACGGGGCGGCTCGCCCACTCATGTGCTCATAAACGATCGGCCGATTCTGGTGACCGTCGTTCTCTGGATTTTGTCCGTCGTGCTCATTCTATACCTGGTGTAATACGATGAAAACGCAATCGCACTCTTGTTGGCTGTTTCTCTGCCTGCTTTTAATCGTCTCCCTGGCCGGCTGCAATCCCGACTATCGCGCCGACCGTCCCCTGCTCGTGCTTTACGCCTTCGAGGCGGAGGGTGAAGTGATTGCAGGCAGCCTTACCACTGTCCGCACCGATGAACATCTCGGGAGAAAAGTCAAGGTGGGGGATTTCGCCGGGCACGAAATTGTCCTGGCGGAGTCCGGCATGGGCATGACCAACGCCGCCATGACGGCGCAGCGAATGATCGACAAGTACCGCCCGAGAGCAGTGCTGTTCACCGGCATAGCCGGGGCGGTCGACAGCTCGGTGCAGATCGGGGATATCGCGGTGCCGGAGTTCTGGATCGACCACGACTATGGTTATGTCGGGGCCGACGGGTTTATACCGGGAAAAATCCAGATTCCCGATCCCTCCGCCGACACACTGACCCGCGTCAGGTTTTTCGAAGTCGACAACAAGCTGTTGCAGTTGGTTGAGCAGCTTGACGTTCAGGACCTTGACCTGGGCAAGATCGGCAAGCGACGGCCACGTCTGATTACAGGCGGCACCGGCGTCAGCGGGAATACGTTTATCGACAGCCGGGAGAAACGGGAATGGCTGGCCGGGACGTTTCACGCTCTCGTCACCGACATGGAATCGGCGGCAGTGGCTCAGGTCTGCCGGATAAATGAGGTTCCATGTCTGATTTTCCGGTCGGCCTCGGACCTCGCCGGCGGTTCCGGCTCCGAGACGGCCGATGATGAACTGGAGCAGTTCTTCCGCATCGCCGCCGAAAACTCCTCGAAAGTGCTGCTGGAGTATTTGAGGGAGTTGTAGGGAGGGATTGCCAAAGTCAAGGTGCCCCACAGCTTGCTGTGGGGCACCAGTTCGAGTACTTGAGGGAGTTGCAGATGATCTCTCATAGAAAACACTATCTACTTGCCGTTCTCTCGGCAGTTCTTCTCCTGTCGTCCCCTGCTCCTGCGCAGACAAACCCCCGCGACACTTTGCGCCTTGATCGGGCACAATTCAAAGCAACACATAACTCCTATCTTCTCAAGCATACGCCTCAACAGCAGATAGACGATTTCGATGTGTGGGAGATCGAGCTGGATTTCGGAATGGTCGAAGATTCTCGCGACTTCCTGGTCGGTCATGACGATCCCGATCCGAAACACGGCTTGAAGACGCTGGGGGATTGGGTTCGCAACGCCGCAAGTGCGGCGGGCCTCAAGAAGCATCCTCTCATTCTCAAGCTGGAGGCAAAGACCACCGGTCGGTGTGCCTCCTCACGTTTTCTGACTTTCACCTGTGTGGAGAACTGGCCCGCTGACTGGCAACTGCGATTGGTCGACAGCCTGGAGATCTGGCTGGGGGCTGAGAACTGGATCACTTACAGGAAATTCAGCGGACATCTACAAAGTCACTGGCCAACCGTCGCAGAATTGGCCGGAAAGTTCATCGTCACGCTTCAGGACAGCAACGAGGATCTGGACATCGACAAGAGTTCTACTTTCTTTTTCCGGCGTGAGATTCCCGGCCTTCAATCCGCCTGGCCTCCGATAAAGGATGCCGATGACTTCCGCACAGCTCTGGAATCCGGCACCAACCGCCTCACGATGGACGAGGCGTATACGGCTGTCGGTTCCGGACGGCCTTTAAGCGAATAGACTTGCTGCGCCCACCAGTTAGTCATCCCCTCGAAAGAGGGGACCCAGATCCTGGGTTCCCACTTCGTGACAGGACTCGGCCTTCATGCGTGAGACATTGAAGAGATATCTGGGTCCCATGGAGAATTACTTGACAATTCTGTCTATATTGGCTTGGTTTTAGGAGATGCGACCCGGTAGTTTGACGCCAGGGGAAAGGGGTTTTCTATGACCGCAATTCGCAAGTTCTTCATCGTCGCTTTGGCGGCTCTGTGCCTGCCGATTGCCTCCTGGTCCATCGGGGGGCTGTCCAAAAAGAAGGCTGAAGAGTTCCGCTCCGCCAAAACCGTGAGGATCGAGGTCGAGTCGCAGGTTGTCAAACATGAACTTGAAGAGATCGCCGCACACCTTCTCAGCAAGTACGGTGATTTTGCAGTGGTGATAGACTCGCAGGCGCCATCGGCCGATCCGGATGAAGACGCGGTTACACTCAAGGTGAAGTGCAAGGGCGAGGACGTCGAAGGTGTCTATCTGATGGCAACACCGCACAACGGCAATCGCGGGCAGATTGTCTTGAACCCAGTGCCCGACGACTTCGAAACTCCGGTAGGAGCTGAGATCGAAGGCGAGGTAACTATCATCAAGTCCGGTAAGAAGCTCTACAAGGGCAAGTTCTCAGGATACGCGTCTCCTCCTTTGGTTTCTCCCGGGAGTATGAATGTAGGGCCGTGGGGAACGGCAACAGAATCAGGAGAGGTGTTGCTCAAAAAGATCTTTCCGAACGCCGATCAGCAGTTTCACGACACCAATGAATACAAATCCGACCCGTATGTCCGGGCCATGGCTGCTGAAGATTCCTACGTGCAATCGCTGTTAGCGTTGCTGGCGGACATATTTGGACGGGAAGTGTATACTGATGCCCGGCTGGACTCTGATTCATTGGTTCGCGCGGTCGGGGCCAGAATCCTGGCGAAAGAGAAGAAAGCACAGTGGAAGTTCTATGCCGGCGGACTGGTATTCTCAAAACCGGCCATCCACAACCAAGAAGTGCTCTTCGGAAGTTGGGACGGCAATTTCTACGCTGCCGATATGAGTTCGGGTCGGGAGAAATGGAAATTCAAAACTGAGGGTCGGATTGTCTCCAACCCATTAATCTCGGAAGAGGTCGTTTATTTCGGTGACGAAGACCACTACATATATGCCCTTGACGCAGTTTCGGGGAAGGAGATCTGGAAATACCAAGCGGATGCCCCCGTTACCTCGTCGCCTGCTCTGATTAACGGCCTGATTTTGTGCGGCAGCGGCGACGGTATAGTTCACGCGGTGGATGCCAAGTCCGGTCAACCGGTATGGAAGTTTGCCACCTCCGGTGCTGTTTCGAAGACTCCGGTTGCTTCCGGGGATACAGTCTTCCTGGGCTACGGGGACAATGTCCTCTACGCAATCGGCGCAGCCACCGGAGCGACAATATGGCGTGTCGATCTCAGCAGTGCGATAGCTTCCCCTCTGTCTGTTCACGACGGTGTCCTGTACCTTGGTTGTATGGACGACCGATTACACGCCCTTAGCACAGTAAGCGGCAAAGAGATCTGGACATTCCCCACCTATGGCGTGGTCTATTCCGGGTCAGCGGTCGCTAACGGGATAGTTTATTTCGGAAGTGCCGATTGCTTCCTGTACGCTGTGGATGCCGCCAGCGGGGAGGAAGAATGGCATTTTGGAACCCGCTCCCGTGTATACGCAACCCCGGTAGTGCGTGATGGGGTCGTTTACTGCACCAGTCAGGATCACAACCTTTATGCAGTTGACGCCTCAGGAGGGTATGAACTCTGGAGATTCGTCACCGGCGGCATTCTCTGGGCCTCTTTAGCGGCAGGTGATGATGTGGTGTTTGTCGGCAGCGATGACAAGTATCTGTACGCGATAGACACAAAGATATCTGAATAACTCGATAGCAGGTCGGCGGGTTCGAAGACGGACCCGCCCTACATGCCAATGGGGCAGACGAGGACGTCTGCCGTCCACAATTCAGGAATCGTGATTGACTTCGCTGACGGTTTCGAGCAGATTTGGCTCCTTGCGGGGCCAGACGATAGAAGCTACGATCGATCCCACAATGATTAGCCCAACAGCTCCCAGAGATGCTCCAATCGGGATCTTATAGATATCCGACAGCACCATCTTAACTCCGACAAAAACCAAAATGACTGAGAGGCCGTAATGCAGGTGATGAAAAAGCCGCAACACGCCCGCCAGAGCGAAGTAAAGAGACCGCAACCCCAAAATGGCAAAGACGTTCGCTGTAAATACAATATATGGATCCTTGGTTACTGCGAATATTGCCGGAATTGAATCAACCGCGAAGATAATGTCGCTCCATTCAACCAGGAGCACGACCACGAACAGTGGAGTGGCCAGCCACTTGCCTCCTTCGCGTACGAAGAAGTGCCTTCCCCGATAATCGCTTGTGACGGCAACCATTTTCCGAAAAAGTCGCAACACAGGATTGTGCTCAGGATGTATTTGCCTGTCCTTTGCCCAGGCCATCTTGATGCCAGTGAAAACAAGAAAAGCCCCGAACAGGTAGATAATTGCATGAAACTTCGCAATCAACAAGGCACCCAACGCGATAAAGATCGCCCTGGAAATCAGGGCTCCGATAATCCCCCAGAACAGGACTCGATGCTGATACTGAGCCGGCACATCGAAGTACGAAAAGATCAGAAGAAACACAAACACGTTGTCTATACTGAGCGACTTCTCAATTACGTAACCAGTAAGAAACTCAAGTGCCGCTTCGGTACCGCGTCCGGGCAATATTGTCTCATATCGATAGTAGACGAAAGCCGCAAAGACAAGAGATAGAAGAATCCAAACGGAGGTCCAAACAAGCGATTCGCGAACGCTGACGACATGATCGTGTCGGTGGAAAATGCCAAGGTCTATCGCCAGCATTCCAAGTACAAAGACGATGAACATTCCATATAACAAGGCCTGATTCTGCAAGTAGACTTCCATTGGTCAGGAATCACTTTCGTCTATGTGATTGCGAATATCCAATAACTGCCGGGTTATCAGCACTGGATCAGCCAGAGTTATTACCACTACATGTGCCCCTTACCCCTTTACAACCCCAATCGGTCTGAAGCGGGCTACCTTGCGGGCCAGGCCGGCGTTGTGTGAAATCTCCACGACATCATCGATGTTCTTGTAAACCCCCGGGGCCTCCTCCGACACCCCCTTGCGGCTCGCCGACCGAAGATATATCCCCTGCGCCTCCAGCTTCGCCCGGACCTTTTCGGCCGGGAACAGCTTTGTCGCGGCATGACGCGACATCAACCGCCCCGCCCCGTGACACGAAGACCCGAACGTCTCCCGCATCGCCCTCTCCGTCCCCACCAGCAGAAAACTTCCCGTGCCCATATCACCGGGGATCAGCACCGGCTGCCCGACCGCGCGATATTTCTCCGGGACCGCCTTATGCCCCGGCCCGAACGCCCGCGTCGCTCCCTTGCGATGCACGTACAGCCGCCGCTGGCGGCCTTCGTACTCGTGCTGTTCCAACTTGGCCATGTTGTGGGCGATATCGTAGATCAGGTACAGCCCGAGCCGCTCGGCCTTTTGTCCGAGCACCTGTTCGAACGACTCTCGCACCCAATGGGTGATCATCTGTCGGTTTGCCCAGGCGAAATTGGCCCCGCACTTCATAGCCGCGAAATACTGCTGACCCTCGGGCGAACCGGCCGGCGCGCACGACAGCTCGCGGTCGACCAGTGGAATGTTGTATTTCGCGTTGGCCCGTCGCATAGTGTCGAGATAGTCCGTACAAATCTGATGGCCGCAGCCGCGCGATCCGGTGTGCACCATGATCATGATCTGGTCTTTCTCGGTGATGCCGAAAACCGAAGCTGCCTCTGGGTCGTAAATCTCGTCCACCCGCTGGATTTCCAGAAAGTGATTTCCCCCGCCCAGTGAGCCGAGCTGCGGCGCCCCGCGCTGTTTGGCCTTACTGCTGACGAGCGAAGGATCAGCGCCTTCGATCCCCCCGTTCTCCTCCATGCTGTCGAGGTCGCCTTGCCAGCCGTAACCTTCGCGCACTGCCCACTTCGCTCCCTCCGCCAGCACCTTGTTGATCTCCCCCGGCGAGAGCTTCCGCTTGCCGCCGACGCCCACGCCCGAAGGTACGTTTTTGAACATGGCGTCTATCAGCGAAGGCACCTGTTTGGCGACATCGCGGAAATTGAGCGAGGATCGCATCAGCCGCACCCCGCAGTTGATGTCGTATCCGACGCCGCCCGGCGAGATGATCCCCTCGTCGGCGTCAAACGCCGCCACGCCGCCGATCGCAAAGCCGTAACCGTGATGGATATCCGGCATGGCCATGGAATTTCCGACAATCCCCGGCAGGGTCGCAACGTTGGCCACCTGATCGGGGGAATTATCGCTGACAATCGACTTGAGCATGCGGCTGTCGGAGTAGATAATGCCCGGCACGCGCATGGTCAGGCCGAGGCGTTTCATCGCCTCTGTCTGATAATCGGCTGCGATTTCGAAACGGTTGTGGTCGATCTGCCTGATAGGACCTTTCCAGACCATACTTTCTCCCGTCGCCTGTCCCCCGCTCAGATATCGAAAAGGGCCTGAGCCACCGCCGAGCGATCTTCGCTCTCGCGGACTACCTCTATCATATGATACGAAATTCCCTTGACCGGCGTACCCTCGCCGTGCCTTTCCGGATCGAATTTCTCGCCCCGGCAGACGGCGGTCAATTTCTTATCGCTGAGTATGTGGATGTCAAAATCGCTCAGCACTATCCCCCGGACCTCGTGGATGACAATCAGTTCCGAGAGAAAGCCGACCAGGAGGCCTTCTAGGTCAATCGATTCCACCTCGAACTCGATTTCCTCGCTGCCGTTTATCTCCGCATTCCCGGTGATGACATGGAACAGCGCTTCGGCGGCGGAGGCGAATGCCTCCTCGAGCGTGTCGCCGGTGGCGCGGGCGATGATGTCAGCGGTATGGTCAATAAACTCGTAGGTTTTCATGTTTTTGTCCTAATCTGTCACCCCACAAAACGATATTGTAGGACGCGCGTCAAGAGGGGGTTGGGCGGGATGCCTGCGATCCTGTCGATGTCAAGACCACGGGGGTTTTGACCTACCGGGGCAGACGGGGACGTCTGCCGCCCACGGTAGACCTACACGGACCACGAAGCTGTGTGGCCCGCCCTTTTAGGGTGGGATGTGCTCAAATCCTAAAACGCATGTATCTCCTATGGGGCAGACGGGGACGCCGGCACGGCCTGGCGTCTGCCGCCCACGGTTAAAAAGCGAAAACGCTCAGTAACCTTCGGGGAAGTCTTTGTTGAGCTTCAGGTGGTTCAGGAGGTAGTCCAGACCCCGGTTGCGGACCAGCCGGGCGACGCGGCGGTAGCCCTCGCCGTAGATCGGGTCGCCGTTCAGTTCCAGGTTGCGAAGGACATACTCTGCCCCGGCCCCGCCCATGCTTTCCAGCACCAGCCGCGAAGCATAGTTGCAGCTTCCCTCGCACAGGGCTTCATCGTTTTCCAGCGGGCCGTTGAGATTCTGCCAGACGTGCATCAGTTCATGGGCAGCCGTTGAGAGATAATAAGTCCGAGGCATGCCGGTAAGAATGTAGATGTCAAAGCTCTGGTCGGTCACCACGCCGTGCCGGGTGCTGTAGTGATGCTTGACGAAGCCGGTCTGGCTGGTGCCGCTGGTTTTGAGATGCTTCGCGATTACATCCCGCGTCGTGAGCTGAAGGCTGATCTCGGCCTGGTCAATCACGATGCCGTATGACCGCAAGTGCTCCCGGGCTTCTTGCAGCAGCCGCTGAGCCATCGTAAGATTGTCGACCGTGGTGAGGCGGCAAAGGTCACAGACGTGTCGGCCGTCGGGATAGCGGACGCCACCCTTATTGTGGAGATCGCCGATAAGACGGCCGCAGTAATCGCATTCAGGCACCTTACCTTCGTGGTAAGCGTGGTAATGGTCTCCCCAGAAGTTGGTGTAATACTCCCCTTCGATGATTTCCCCGCAGAAATCACAGCGCAGGGCAATGTTCTTCTCGTAGCACTCCGGGTGGTAGTTCTTCCCCTGGTACTGCACATACTGGCCCTGGATCGGCTCGAAGCAGAAGGCGCAGCGGGGGGCGGCTTTCGCCTTGTAACAGGAGGCGTGGTAATACTTGCCATCGGCCTTGACCAGGTCCGAGGTTCCGATCGGCTTTCCGCAGGCGGCGCAGAGAAAGTGGTTTTCGTGATAGAACTTGCCGTCGACCTGAATATACCGCCCCTCGGTTATTTCCTGGCCGCAATAGGCGCAGCGGATTTTGTCTCCGGCCGACACCAGTGACGCCAGCAGGAGCAAAAAGGACAGTCCCAACAGGATTAGAACGCGTTTCTTCACCCTACTTTTATCGGCAGGATCGGACGTCGATCCTACCCGGCTGTTAAGGCGCTAAAGACGGGGCTTAAGGCGCTCTAGCCAGTATTGGCTAAAGAATCGCCCGCCTGACGGCCGATAATCCTAAGACGGACAGGTTCTTATGCTTAGATCAATTATCATCACAGCAGCGGTCGCCGTCATCACGTTGTCCTGCCGTCAGGACCGGGATGTCTCCGAGCCCCCGGCCGCGGCCCGGGCCCTGGCCGACACCCTCGTCCAGATCCTGGACCGGCTCCGGGAGACCGCCCACACCAACCGGTCGGAGGAGTTCCTGGGGATGCTCGACTCGGCCGAGGCGGTCCGGCTTCGCCACCTGGCCAGCCGCAACGGCTTCCATTCCCTCAGAACTTACGTCGAGCATCTTTTCGCCTACTGGCCCGATCCGGACACCCTGTCCCTTGGCGATGTCGTTTATAACGACCCCTACGCCCGGCTGACCCTGACCCACGATTGCGAACCGGGGCAATTTCGCGAAGAGGCGGTGCGCTATACGTTCGTGCTTTTCAAGAAGGAAGAAGCCGAGTGGCGCCTGGCCGCCATCTCCAGCCTCGAGAAGGAGCGCTTCGACCCTTACGGCACCGAGGTCGGCTATCTTGAAACTGAACTCCCGCCCAAACTCCGTTTCCCTCGCCTTTTCTGACCTTCGATTTCGATTTAAACTTGCATCGGTTCCAAGCGAAGATTTATTGGCTTTATGCCACGCCGAATAAAAAGCAAACCTTCGCTCTTCGCACCCGCCGGCAATCTTATTCGGAAACTTTCGGAGACAGACAAGCGTCTGCGCCGTCGGGTACTCAAATACTCTCTCTGGGCGCTGGCTCTGGCCGTGGCCTACTCGTGGACTTTCGGAACCTACAGTATGCCGCGCATCGTGAAACTTCAGCTTCAAAAGAGCGGGCTTATCGACGCCAACCGTGAACTGACCGCCGATCTTGTCGACGCCGTCCGGGTTCGCGACATGCTTGTCTCCGACGCCGATTTCATCGAGCAGATAGCCCGAACCCGCTATTACATGGTCCGGCCGGGCGAGACGATCTACCGTTATCGCGGTCGGTAACCGTCATGCCGCTGGAAAAATCAGAAGCCGTCATCCTCAAGATGTTCAACTGGTCGGAGTCTTCGCGGACCGTGTTGTTCTTTACCCGCGACCACGGCAAACTGCCTCTGGTAGACAAAGGCGGACGCTCCATCAAATCAAAACGCGGGAGATTGCAGCAGTTCGCTCGTTTGGAGATGACTTTCTACAGTTCGCAGAAAGAGTCAAGCGGTTATGTCTCCGACTGTGAACTGCTGGAGGTTTTCCCGATGGAGGCCGAAGGTGAACTGGGGCGCCTGGCCTACGGCTCGGCCGCCTGTGAACTGCTCTACCTGCTGCTTCCGGAAAACGAGGCACAGTCCGGCCTGTACGCCTATTTTGTCTCCTACCTGCGCAAACTGGGGAAAGTGGAGAAACGGTACCTCCCGGCGGTGTTTCTGGCTTTCTTTCTGAGAACGATCTCCCTGCTGGGGTATCACCCTTCGATCAGCTATTGTGTCGGCTGTAACAAGGAAGTTTCGGCTTTTGGTGAATCGGCCGGGCATTACCGATTTTCTCCGGAGCGGGGCGGTCTGGTTTGTCCCTCTTGCCAAAAGCCGGGGGAATATTATATTCCCCTCTCCGCCGAGGGCCTGAGAGTGTTGACCATCCTGCAGCAGGCCTCGCTGGATGAAGCTGCGACGGTACCGATAGGATTCCAGGAGGCCTCCCTCCTTGTGGAGATTCTGGCCAATTTCCTCAAGTACCATTCCGGCCTGGTGTCGGATCTGAAGTCAGTGGCTTTCCTGGAGAAGTTGAAAAAAAGTCAGCCGGACTGATAGAAAGAGACCTCATGAGCGAAAAGAACAACAACGACCTGATGGACAAAATAGTCTCGCTGTGCAAGCGGCGCGGCTTTGTATACCCCTCTTCGGAAATCTACGGCGGCCTCGGTTCGAGCTGGGACTACGGTCCCCTCGGTTCCGAACTGAAGCGCAATCTCAAGACCTTCTGGTGGGACGCCATGACCAACCGGCGCGACGATGTCGAAGGGCTCGACGCCGCGATCCTCATGCACCCCGAAGTCTGGAAAACCTCCGGCCATGTCGACGAGTTCACCGATCCCCTGGTGGACTGCCGGACCTGCAAAGGCCGCTTTCGGGCCGACAAGCTGGAGGAGTGCCGGTGCCTGCTCAAACCGTCCAAGACCCCGCTCGAATGCGGCGGTGAGCTGACCGAAGCCCGCAATTTCAATTTGATGTTCAAGACGTTCATGGGACCGGTTGAAGATGACTCGGCGACGGTTTTTCTTCGCCCGGAAACCGCTCAGGGGATCTACGTCAACTTCCTCAACGTGAAGAACTCCTCGCGCCAGAAGATCCCGTTCGGCATCGCCCAGATCGGCAAGGCTTTCCGCAACGAAATCACGCCGGGCAATTTCATTTTCCGCACCCGCGAATTTGAACAGATGGAGATGCAGTATTTCGTGCATCCCGACGAGGACGAGAAATGGTTCGAGTACTGGCGTCAGCAGCGCTGGTCCTGGTACGAGTCGCTGGGCATCCGCATGGACCGGCTCCGCTGGCACGAGCACCAGAAGGACGAACTGGCCCATTACGCCAAGGCGGCCTACGATATAGAATACCAATACCCCTTCGGCTGGCAGGAACTCGAAGGCGTCCACAACCGCACCGATTTCGACCTCTCCCGCCATATCGAGGCGACCAAGAAGGATATGCGGTACTTCGATGAACGGTTTACCGAGAAGTTCATCCCGTACATTATCGAAACCTCGGCCGGCTGCGACCGCACCCTGTTGACGTTGCTGGTCGACGCCTACGATGAGGTGGAGATCAAAGGGGAAAAGCGTGTTTTCCTTCGCCTTTCACCGAAAATCGCCCCGATCAAAGTGGCCATTTTCCCGCTGGTTAAAAAGGGCGGTATGCCCGAGTACGCCGAAAAGGTCTGCGCCGAGGTCAAAAAGCACTTCAAGGTCTTCTACGATGTTTCCGGAGCGATTGGCCGCCGGTATGCCCGTATGGACGAGGCCGGCTGCCCGTTCGGGGTGACTATTGACGGTCAGACGCTGGAAGACGACACCATGACGGTGCGCGACCGCGACTCGATGGAACAGAAGCGGATGACCACGGCGGAGTTGATCGACTTCCTGAACAAACGCATATATGGCTGATCGAACCATAATCGACCGGAGCCCCCGCCTGGTAATGTGCTGATTTACTGAACGGCCGGACCTACAAGCACCAGACGTGGCGCTCGAGGGCGGCGATAATATCCTTTACATTCGGATACATCGCCGGCTGATCCTTCCGCGGCTTCTGCCGCTCGTCGGTCAGCGTGTGACCGTCGATAATGACGGTCGGAGATTTTACATCGGTTTCGGTTTCGTTGAATTCCGCCAGGATACCCCGCTCCCTGAGGTATTCCCGAAGGGAGTTTCGGGCTTGCATCTGCCGGGGATCCTTTCCGGAATATATCAAGCCTATTTCCATTATTCCTCCCTGACGGTAGAAGATACGAGACCCAGCCTGGCCTCGTCAACAACAACAGTTATACATGGTACGCGTCGCATCTTCATCAGCTTCACAAAAAAAGGCCTGATGTCATTAATTGTCGGTTAATGACAGGCGTGTGTTGAGTTAAAAGATAAAGAAGGTTCAGTTAGTCCGCACGAACAGAGCGACCGTTGCCGCCTTCACCGCCCGGCCGATAGCCTCGGACGGAAGGTCGTGGTCCCTCAGAGCAGCGCTGAACTCCTCGGCCCGGTCTGGTGGCAAGGCGATGAGCAAGCCTCCAGAAGTCTGAGGATCGTACAGCACGTGCTCAAGGTTTTTGTCCAGATCGGAATCGACCTGCACCCGGCCTTCCAGAAAAGCTCGATTGTCGTTGGCCCCCCCGGGGTTCATCCCCTGACCGGCCAGTGCCAGAGCTTCTTCGAGAATCGGCAGCCTGTTGGCGAATATTTCGAAAGCGACCGCCGAAGCCCCGGCCATCTCGAAGGAGTGCCCCAGCAGTCCGTAGCCGGTGATGTCAGTAGCGGCGTGGACACCGTATTTCAGCATCAGTTCGGCGGCGGTGCGGTTCAGGGCGGCCATCTGATCGACCACCCGGCGGGTAAGGTCGGGATCGACGGCGTTTCGCTTTATGCCGGTGGTAATAATCCCGGTGCCGAGGGGTTTGGTAAGGAACAAGACATCGCCTTCCCGGGCCCCGCCGTTAGATACAATCCGTTTCGGATCGACCACGCCGGTCACCGCCACGCCGTACTTCAACTCGTTGTCCTTGATGGAATGACCGCCTACAACCACGGCCCCGGCCTCTTCGATCTTTTCGTTACCGCCTTTGAGAATCCCGGTCAACACCTCTTTGGGCATCTTCCCGACCGGAAAGCCGACGATATTCAGGGCGGTCAGCGGCCTTCCCCCCATGGCGTAGACATCGGAAATGGCGTTGGCCGCGGCTATCTGCCCGAAGAAGTAGGGGTCGTCTACGATCGGCGGAAAGAAATCGACCGTCTGAACCAACGCCAGACTGTCGCTCAGGCGGAATACTCCGGCGTCATCGGCATGGTTGAAGCCGACCAGGAGGTCCGGATGAACCGACTGCGGCAGTTCCTTGAGAGCTTCGGCCAAGAACTTTGGCCCCAGTTTGGAAGCTCAACCGGAGCAGCTTACTTCGGCCGTCAGCCTTATCTCAGTGAGTTTTCTCAGGTCATCCATGGGCGCAATGGTAAGGAATAGACCGGTTCAAGGCAAGCGGCAAGTCCGCCTGGACGAGAAGTGGGGCCGAACCGACGCCGGTAAGTGCCTTGCGCAAAGAATGAACAGCCGAAAGACCCCGGTTTTGCTGAAAAACTCCGGAGTTCTTCCGATGATCATTAGTATAGAGCGGGGAAGCAGTTGCTTCGGCCCGGTACCGCGCCGTCTGTGGACATGGCACCTAACTTGACTTCTGGCAACCTGTTGCAAACTTCGTAAGGGTTCTTCAGGCTCCGGACAGCGAGGCTACGTGAGCGAAAGAGTTACATCGCTGCGAATTGACGAAATCCTTCTGAGAGAAGGTCTGGTTAGCGACGAACAGATCGCCGAAGCTCTGGAATTCCAGCGCGAGGCAGGCGGTCGAATCGGCTCGCACCTGTTGCGCATGGGCTATCTCGACGAAGCGGGATTGCTAAGGGCTCTCTCTGTCCAGCTCAACTGCGAGTCGGTTATCCTCTCCAACGTCGAACTCCCTCCCGAGGTCATCGATCTCATCCCGGCCAATGTGGCGATTGCTCGTTCGGTTTGTCCCTTTGCCTACGATGCGGGCGAGAACGTTCTGAAAATCGCGTGCGAGGACCCCACCGATCAGGATCTTCAGAATGAACTGACGTTCGTCGCGGGGGGCCGAAAGGTCCATCTCTATGTAGCCGCCGAGATGCCCCTGCGGGCCGCTATTGAGAAGCACTACGGGAAGCGGGAGACGGTCTCGGTGGTCGATGAGAATTCGCCCCAGATTCTGGAGGATACCGGCGGTGTGGAAACGGCCCAGGCCCGCGGGACTATACTTCTCGTCAGCGATGAGCCCGAAGCCGACCGGCCGCTTCGCGAGGCGCTCGAACAGGAAAACTACCGGGTGGTGTCGATTGACTCCGCCGATGACGCCATAGAGATAATAGGCAGCCAGAATTTCCACACGGTCTTTATCCGCGACACCGTCCAGGGGGACTACATCGACCTGATCGACCGCCTTCGCAAAGTCTCGCCGCGCACGCTGGTTCGTTATTACGAATCTGCCGCGCAGCTCCTGGTCAACCAGGAGAGCGGGATGGCGGTCAGTGATCTGATCTCCCGCAACCTTCAGCTCTTCACCTCTTTGCTGGGATCGCGGGACAATCTCGAAGACAATCATGCCGGCACGGTGGGCGAATACGTCGACCGTCTCTGCCGCCAGATGGGCATCCCGGTGCGCGATCGCCTGCATATCGTCACGGCCGCCTACGTCCACGACCTGTCGCGTTTTTATTACGGCGAATCCAAGGATGCTCCGGACTGTCGAAGCCGCATTCCCATGACCGCCAAACTGCTCGACTCGCTGAACTATCCGCCGCTGGTGACCGAGATTCTGCGCTCGATGTACATCGACCTGCAGCAGAAATTCACCAAGCGGCTCCCGATCGAGAAGCTCGGCGGGAATATCGTCACGCTGGTGGATATATTCTGCGAGAACATACCGCTGAACCAGAAGATATCACTCGACAAGTTCGAGACTATCCGCAGCAAGCTGACGGCGCTTATCGGCAAGCTGTTCCTCCCGGAGGTCGTCGAAGCATTCCTGGAGATGATCGAGGCGGAAATCCTGATCGAGCCTCCTTCAGGCAGACACAACCAGGTGCTCATGTTTTCCGATGACGCCAGGGCGCTCGAGCCGGTTGCCCGGCGTTTGAAGAGCGAGGGATTCCGACCGGTGGCTCTTGACACCATCGAGCGGTTCCTCGAACTCTACCGCCGCAGCAAGCCGGATATGATTGTGCTGCTGGACGAAGGCCGCCCGGCCCGTGCGATCGGCCTGGTCGACGAGATGATCAGACACGGCGTGGAGATCATAAAAATCCCGACGTTCCTGCTCACCTCCCAGCAGGCGGCCCCTGAACTGACCTCGTTGTTCGACCGTGGTCTCGAGGATATCATTCCGCACGACGGCAGCCTGGAGATGCTGGCGGTGAAGCTCCGCAAGATACGCCTCCGCATGGATCAGAAAACCAACCAGGTGAAGGAAGCTGCTGAAGGCGCCGGGACCTCCGGGAACCTCTGCGACATGAACCTCATCGACCTTCTACAGGCGCTGGGGCCGGGCCGAAGAACCGCCAGGATCACCGTGACCTCCGGCCAGAAGAAATTGCTGCTTTACCTTGACCAGGGCAGAATCGTCTATGCCGAAGGCGGCGGGAAGACCGGCGCCGAAGCGGTGTTCGAGCCGCTGGGCTGGGCCGAAGGAAAGTGGATGGTAGAGCCGATCGAGGCGTCGGAGCTGCCCGATCCAAACAATGAACTGCCGAATGAATCGATCCTGATGGAAGGCTGCCGCCTGCTTGACGAGACCGGCCGCATGCCGACGATGAACTAATCCGCCCGCCTACCGAGCGATCATTCTCTTTAGAAAGTTAATCTCGCTTCTCTGGCGCTTCAGCGTCCTGTCGGGAATCTCCCGGTAATATTCCATCAGCCGTCCGGCCGCTTTCCGAGCTTCCTCAGGCTGCCCCATCCAGTTATAGGCCTGAGTGATGTAATAATCGACTTCGATAAGGTTGTAAAAATTCCCGGGCGCTTCGACCAGCCGAGTGCGAAGCTCCTGATATGCCTCGCAGGCACGCCGGTATTCCTGCCGTCGAAAGAGCGCCTGAGCTTTCGGCCAGAGGAAGGTCTTCCCTTCAGGATATTTCTGCACAAACTCCGAGGCCAGAGCGGCGGCCGAATCGTATTCCTGTTTGTCTAGCCAGATCCATATCAGGGCGCTGCGGGCGAGTTCGCGATGGAGCAATGAGTTGGCAGCGGCGTTGCGAAGCTCCCTGATCCCTTTGTCTTTTTCGTTTTTGAAGACCCCTACGAGTCGAAGCAACCCTGCCTTGGCCGATTTCCAGTAGTGATATGAACCTATACCGGCATAGAGATCGATCAAGGTGCTGTCGTGCTTCAGACCTGTCTCATATTCCCCGTTCGCAGCAAAACCCCGCTTGACCGCTGAAAGGAAAGAGCCAAACCGGGATTCCCAGAGCGAACGATAGGCCTGGGCATGGCCTCTCAGGAGACACATCCAGGCCGCGGTTCGGTTATCGCAGGTATCCAGAATCAACAGAGTCAGGCTGTCGGAGATATTTAGAAGAGCGTGGAAGCGATCGGGGCGGAGATTCTCCTCACGGTCCGACATCTCGGCCATCAGGCCCGCCGCACGGAACAAATAGCCGGCCGGATCCTCCGGCTGTCTTTCGACGTGGGCGGCGTAGGCGGAGTCGGCGGCTTCATAACGGTCGTTGAAAATATATTCCTGCGCCTCGGTAAAGAAATTGATCCTGGCGCTGTCCATGTAGCTTTCGGGACGGACGGTCCCGACGGTTATTAAGAAGCAGAGGGCGGTTACTGACAGAAAAAGGGCCGGCACTTTTTTCATGCCGGCCATGATATCGGACTGAGTTCTGAAAACAAGGTTAAACAGTTTCTCAGATAGTGCCGTGCCCCGGCAGGAAGTCATAAAGCTGAACTTCACGCTCAGTGGTTGCCGTGATGACGACAGCATCGCCTATCTGGTGATAGACCAGGCGACAGCCCCGGCAGTTATGATCGAAAAACGTCACGCCGTTGTGGATCACCTGAGTCTCCTGCAACTCCGCCGGAATCTCAAACGAGTGTGCGGGCACAACGAAAGCCGATATAACCCGGCGCCCGTTGGCATAAACGAAGTGAGCCATCTCGACACCATCAATCGTCTCCATATGTCCGCCGATCAACTCGAAACCGTGAACGGCCGGCGTGAGATCGTAGGCGATATCGTTGCGGACGGAAACCAACACGGCGTTGGTCTTCTCCATATCGTGGTAAGCAGCTATATCTTTAATACAGGAAGTGTGAGCTTCTTCCAACGGGATATAGCGGGTATGCTGGTCGACCCCCTGGCGGCCGTAGAAAGCCGCTCCGAGCACGACCACGATGGCCGCGGCGAAAGCGAGAAGGCGCCCTGTCCTGAAAAACGATGATCTGATCCGGCGTTTGCTGACAGCCTCTTCGGAACCGGGAGTTTCACAGTCGACTTCGTCCAACTGCTTCAGAACTTTGGACTGCAGGGAAGCCAGGCGCGGGGTTGTTTCGTGATGACTAAGCTTCTCTCTCACCAACTCGTTTACCGACTGCTCGACCTTGTAGATTTCGGCGCAATGGCGGCACTGGCTGAGGTGGTTTTCGACCTGTTCAACGTCGATTTGTGAGGCTTCTTTGTCAATTACATCATAGAGTAAACTCAGTGCTTCCTGACAGGTCATTGTGCGGTGTCCTTGATGTAACCATTTCTAATAGCATAGTCAAAAAGTTGTTTCTGCAGCAGCTTTCGACCACGATGCAAACGAGACTTAACGGTACCCAACTGCAAATCGGCTATATCGGCAATCTCCTGGTATGAGAATCCCTCAAGGAACGACAGGACCACTACCAGCCGGAAATCGTCCGGAAGCTCCTCAATAGCCTTTTTGATATCATCGTCAAAAATCTTGGAAAAAAGACGTCGCTCGGGATTGTCTTCCGGTCCCAGGTTGGCCAGTTGCCCGTAAAGAAAATTGTCGTCGATATCGTCAACGTTCACCGATACGGGAGTTCGCGATTTTGACCGGTAGTCGTTAATAAAGATGTTGGTCATAATCTTGAACAGCCACGCCCGGCAGTTTGAGCCCGGCTCGAACTTATCCCAGAAGCGGTAGGCCTTTACATAAGCCTCCTGTACCAAATCTTCCGCATCGTTCTGGTTCTTAGTCATCCGAAGCGCGGTGCGGTACAAAGCATCCATGTGAGGCAACGCCTCTTTTTCGAAAGCTTTGCGCTTCTGTACTTCTTTTGACTTGCTATCAGCCATTCAGCTCGCCCCCTTCCGGGTCACGAGGCCTTCCGGCTAAAGCTATAAAATCTAACGTTTCAGGCACTTGCGAAGTTCCCTTTTCAGACATTTCCCTCAAGAATAATGAAAATTAAGACAGTCAACTGCAGGGTCCCACATTAGCCCCTTGGAAGACCTTGACCTCAACTATAAAGATAGCTCTCCCTTTCTTCGTTGACAAGCCTTTTTGAAACTCATCCTCCCGCCGCCGGAACTATCCCGGCAGTCTTTCCATTATACACCAGTGCGGTCCTTTTTATACTGTTAAGGCTCGAACCTTATCTCAAATCCTTATGGTCATGTACGGCGAATCCGATGCTTAGTTACTTTCTCATATATGACGATTTATGCCCGATCTGCGTCAAAGCTTCACGGCAAGTGAAGAAGCTCGATGAGCTGGGGGTGGTGAATCTGGTTCCGCTTTCGACGGCCGCCATACCGCAGGGTCGCCCCGTAACCTCGGCCGAGAAAATGGCCAATCAGATGCACCTGGTAAGCTCCGATGGTCGGGTCTGGGCCGGCGCCGACGCGGTGGCCCGGCTCGCCTCCGTCTGTCCCCGCTCCCGAAGTCTGGGACGGCTCCTCATGATGCCCGGAGTTCGCCACCTGGCCCGTCTGGTCTATGGACGGGTGGCTCGGCATCGCCTGAAGCTGGCTCGGCTGATCAGCCGGAAAACTCTCTGAGTCCAGCCCTTCTCACCTCCGCCTCCCCTCGCAGATCCTTGACAATAGTGGACTGTCCTGTTATCTTTTAGCGCATCCTCGAAAATCTCATCCGGTTATCCTCACAATACATCAGGGTACCGCAGGGAACAGATTTGACATCAGCGACCGGCGGCCGTTGCCGGTTGCTCTTATCGTCCCGCGTGTCACCACTATTGACTAGTAATTTTCTGCCAACTGCGGCCGCCGACGCCAGAAGACACCCGGGCTTCATCCTTTTTACGCCACCGCCCTAACGCAGAAAGGGGAGAAACATGTCGTTTGCAAAAGACAGGTCAAGGTACTGCCTGCTGAGCGTGATGCTCGGCATCGCCGTCGTCGCTCTCTTCACAGCCGGACTGGCAGCGACAAGCTCATCCGGTCAAGCCGGCGACGGCTGGTGCGGCACGGTCGTATCGCCGGAGCAGACCAAGATGGAAATGTTATGGGACCACACCAGGACCGAGTCCGACCGGCACGTGGAGTCGACCACGCGCTATGCTATCCCTGCAGCTTTTCACATTGTACGCACTTCTGCCGGAACGGGGGGGCTTGATCTGGCGCGACTCGATTCTGCTATCGACATCTCCAACGCCAATCTGGAACACGTAAATGTGCAGCTTTATGAGTACGGCCCGGTCGACTATATCAATTCCGATCTCTTCTACTATCACCTGGGAGAGAATTCCGAATTCAGGTTCATAATGATGGGAATGAACAGGGCAGAGGAAGCGGTAAACGTCTACCTCGTTCCTCCGGACTGCGGTGTGGGATTCTGTGGTTTGAGCACCTACCCAACCTCATCAGTCACACAGGGAATCGTAGTAAGAAACGACTGCCTGGTTTCCAACGGCACCGCAACAGTATTGGCCCATGAGTTGGGACATTATTTCAACCTTTTCCATCCTCACGAAATATACTACGGCATAGAATGCCCGGACGGCAGTAACTGCGCCGATGCCGGTGACCTGATCTGCGATACACCGGCCGATCCCTACCTGGGGGGACATGTGTCCGGTCCACCGGAATGCGAGTACGATCACTACGCTGACCCGCCTGAATCGTGCGATGACACTCCATACGACCCGCTGACTGATAATCTGATGTCTTACACCCATCATGAATGCCCCCAGGTGCTCACTCCTCAGCAGATCGAGAAATTCAGATACACCCTGGAGAACATGCGTCCCGAACTGGCCACAACTGCAGGAGGACTACTTGCCTATCCCGGCGTGGTCGGCCTTGGAGCGGTACCGCTGGGCGGGATCGCCGAGACTTCGCTCGGCCTGACCTGGATCTTCGACGATTCGGTGGAGATACAATCGGTTACGTCTTCGCTAGGCAGCGTCGGTATCCAGGGCTCACTGCCGGTCACTATTGGTCGCGAAGACACCGCCGCCTTTGTCGTATCGTTCGATGCTTCCTCCCTGACGGATCCATGCGATCGCGGTGTTTATATTGATACGGTCGTATTTACTACCACCGATCCGGACAATCCCGAGCTCAGAATCCCGGTCAGCGTCACGCTGGGCGGCTCAACGGCAGCGGTAGAAACCGCCGACCTGGCCACTACCTGTCTTGACGTATCGATGAATAACGTCGCTGCTATCTCTGAATTTGCTCTTTCAAGCGAAGACGCCCTGCTGGAGGCGTCCCTGATGCTGGGCCTGATGGACGGCGCCGATACCATCGTATACAGGAACATCTTCGGTGTGAACGGCTTTACACCGTTCGATATCATCTCAGGTACTGACTCCAGCAGATCTTACGAACTGCTGACGGATGACAACCGCCTCCAGGGACGAGTCACAGTCGCTTTTGACCCCTCCGATCCGAACAACTGCGATTTCGTAAAGCTGAACTACGAGCTTTACAACCCCTGCGATACGCCGCTGTCTCTTCTCTCCGGATTATTGGCCGACTTTGATCTGGGTAGTAACCCCGATGACTATGCTGGTTTCGACGACACTCTTAACCTGGCGTATATAACCAACAGCGATAACACCCGAGCCTGTGGCATGGCGCTCCTTGATACAGAGGCCCGCAATCTCAGAGCGGTGAACGTCAGTACTGAAGTCTCCGGCGGTTTTTCTGACGCCGCTGCCTACGCTCACCTGGAAAGCACGGCCAACGCCGAAGGATCTTTCGCCGAGGACTGGGCAGCCCTGGTTACGTTTGGCGAGAACCTTCTGGCCCCGGGCGATACGGCCCGTTATACGGTGCTGCTGATGTACTCGCAGACTGGATCTTCGGGACTGCCAGACATATACACAAAAGCCGCCTTCACAACCTGTTGTATACCGCCTACGGTGGGCGACGTGGATCAGTCGGGGGCGGTTGACATTACAGATGTCTCGGTGCTGATCGATAATCAGTTCCTGACCCTGACGCCCTTGGTGTGCGAGGTCGAAGGGGATGTGGACTTCAGCGGGGTGGTTGACATTACTGATCTGTCGGTGATAATCGACAATCAGTTCATCAGCCTGACACCCCTGCCACCCTGCCCGTAACTTGTCGCGAGCCAGTCTGCAGAACCCACAACGGGCCGGGGAGGGACGATTCCCGTTTCGGGTCCAGATTCTGATGGACAAATCCGGACTGAAACACTATATTATTGCACCTCACCCAAGCTACTTGTTAAACATACCGCCACCTCTATTTACACCGGTCGGTGGGATCTTTTTTGACCGTCCGCAATCGGCGTGGTGGACACAAGCTATCCTATTGGATGGGAGGAGAACAGGACATGAAGGTGATTCTCACAAGAAGGGCGACGTCCTGTCGGACACGCCTCACTCTCACTGACCGTCTCTGGCTGGCGGCGACTCTCTCGGTCCTGCTCTTTGCCACGGTTTCGGCTCAACCCGAAGGCTGCGGGACGATCGTAACGCCCGGCCAGATCTCGTACGAGAAGGAGCGAGCGGCCAGGTTCCCGGCCATCGCGGAGATCGCCGAAGATGACTCCACGGTGTACGCCGTTCCCCTGGCCCTGCACATCATCAGGCAGACCGACGGCACCGGCGGGCTCGACCCGGCCGATCTTCAGACCGCCCTCGATCTGGGCAACGATCTCTGGGCCCAGTCGAACATCTACGCTTACCAGTACGGGCCGATCGACTTTATCGACAGCGACATGTTCTATTTCGGCACGGACAACAGCGCCATGTACGATTTTCTTCGAGGGATCAACAGAGTGCCGGAAGCGATAAACATCTATTTCCTGCCCAACGAGTCCGGGTTCCCTTATTGCGGCCTGTCTTCGTTCACGACCTCCTCGACCCAGGGCATCCTGATGAACAACCTCTGCGTTCTCATCAGCGGGACATCCTCGACCCTGGTGCACGAGATCGGGCATTATTTCGACCTTTACCATACGCATGAAACGGCTTTCGACGTCGAATGCCCGGACAGCTCCAACTGCACCACGGCGGGCGACCTGATCTGTGACACTCCGGCCGATCCGAATCTGAACGGTCACGTCAGCGACCCTCCGGACTGCGAGTACGACGACTTTGCCTCTCCTCCCGCCGGCTGTGACGCCACTCCGTACACCCCGCAGACGGAGAACATCATGTCGTACTCCAACAAGCCCTGCCGCGATCTCTACACCCCCGGGCAGTCGGCGAAAATGCGCAATGTCCTTATCAATGATCGTACCGAACTGGCCGTCACGGTGGGCGGTGTATTTGCCTATCCGGGAGCGATCGACTTCGGCCCGGCGCCGCTGGGCAGCGTGGTCGAGGACTCGGTGGAGCTGACGTACATGATGACCGGGACGGTGGATATTCTCTCGGCCACCTCAATCGGCGGCAACCTGACTATCGGCGGTACGCTCCCGACCACGATCGGAAGCACTGACACCGCCGCCTTCTCTGTCACCTTCGATGCCTCCGGGCTCACCGATGAATGCGACCGGGGAGTCTATTTCGATACGGCCGTGTTCACCACCACCGACACCGAGAATCCGACTTTGATAGTGCCCGTCGCTCTAACGCTCGGCTTTGTGACCAATGCGGTCGAGACCGACGACTTCACTACCCAGTGCGTGAGCCTCACGTACGACAACACCACGGGAATCAGTGAGTTCTCGCGCAGCGCCAACGATGTTCTCTACGACGCTTCGTTGATGGTCGGCGTGATCGACGGTTCCGACACGACGGTGTACCGGAGCATTTTCGGCGAGGAGGGGTTTATTCCGATTGACGTTATCAGCAACTCCGGCGGTACCGGTTCGTTCGACATAGCCTCGAATGATGTCCGCATACAGGGGAGTGTTACGTATGCGTACAACTCGAGCGATCCGGACAGTTGCGATTTCGTGTACATCGACTACGAGCTTTACAACCCCTGCCAGGCCCCGGTCCAGATATTCACCGGCCTGATGGGTGATTTCGATCTGGACAATTCGGGGCAGAATACGGCGGGCTTCGATGACACCCGCAACACCGTGTTCATGACCAACGTCGACTCCTCGCGGGTGGCCGGTATGGCTTTGCTTTCGGACACACCCCGAAATTTCCGGGCGGTCAACAACCCGGCCGAGGTTTATTCCGGCTTCACGACCGGCAACGCCTATTCACATCTTGAGAGTACTACCAACACCAGCGGCGCTTTTCAGGATGACTGGTCAATAATCCTGTCGTTTGGTCAGGCGAGTCTTGCTCCCGGAGACACGGCGCGCTACACGGCGGTTTTGATGTATTCCGTGGGCGGGCTGGCCGGTCTCGAGTGGATCTACGACAAAATAACCGGTTCGGCGACCTGCTGCATTCCGCCGACAGTGGGGGATGTTGACCAGTCGGGTGCGGTTGATATTACCGATATTTCGGTCCTGATCGACAACCAGTTCCTGAGCCTGCTGCCCCTGTATTGCTTTGACGAAGGGGATATGGATTTCAGCGGCGCCGTGGACATCACGGATCTGTCGATTATCATCGACAACCAGTTCCTGACTTTGACGCCTCTGCCTCCCTGCCCGTAAGCTGACGGCTAGACCGGCATTCTGTTTGGAAAACCCCGGTTCTGGCGCACAGAGCCGGGGTTCTCGCCGTTTGCTTGACAGCGGACTGGGCATGGCCAAAATCCGCGGAATTGAGGCCTCGGGCGCAGAATACAAGATCGGCTTCTCCCGTGGCGTGTTCTTCACCAAGATGTTCAGCCCGACTTTTGGCATCCAGCCGGAAATCCTGTACACACAGAAGGGATTTGAAGTTTCCGAGTTTGGCATTACGGTAAAGTTCAAGGCCGAGTATCTTGAAATCCCCATTCTGTTCAAGTTCCAGCCCGAGACCGAAGGCAAGTTGGCGCCGAATTGCTACGGCGGCCCGGTGTTGGCCTTTGCCTCAAGCACGAAGCTGGGGGCGGAGGATTTCGGTGCCTCGATAGATATGGACATCGCTAATAAGAAGTCGATGGATTTCGGGTTTGCGTTTGGCGGCGGTTTCTCCCTCAAGGCCGGTTCGGGTCAATTCGTGATGGACGTCCGCTTCAACATGGGGTTGGCCAAGAATCTCGACGATGTCAGCCCGAATGAAACCATATACTACATCGATCTCGATGATCTCGATTCTATTCCGACCGAGATCAACCTGGCTCTGGAGGACGGCTCCGCACCGAATTGGAAGAACCTGACGCTGGCCCTGTACGTCGGCTATGCCTTCCCGCTCGGCGGCAGCGGCGAATAACAGACAGCCAATGATGTAATACAAAGCCCCGACCACTTGTTGTGATCGGGGCTTCTTGTTTTCGTTGAATGCGGATCGAAGCTATTTCTCAGCCTTCGCCTCTTCGGCCGGTTCCGGCGCGGCCGCTTTTTCCTCCGGCCCGGCCTCCATGCCCAGTTCAACTCTGACTTTGTGCAGAACTTCCTCGCGGATTTCTTCGTTCTCCTCGAGGAACTTCCGGGCGTTCTCTCTTCCCTGACCGAGCCGGTTCCCCTCGTAGCTGAACCACGAGCCGGATTTTTCGATTATGTTCGCATCCACGGCCTTGTCCAGAATTTCGCCAATCAGCGAGATCCCCTTGCCGTAGATGATGTCGAACTCGGCCTCACGGAACGGCGGGGCGACCTTGTTTTTGACCACCCGGACGCGGGTGCGATTGCCCACCACCTCGTTGTTGTCCTTGATGGCGGCGATTCTTCGAATGTCCAGCCTCACCGAAGTATAGAACTTGAGGGCGTTGCCGCCGGTGGTGGTTTCGGGATTGCCGAACATCACCCCGATCTTCATACGAATCTGGTTAATAAACACGATCGAAGTATGAGACTTGGAAGTAATAGCGGTGAGCTTGCGAAGCGCCTGCGACATGAGGCGGGCCTGAAGACCCATATGGGAGTCGCCCATCTCGCCTTCGATTTCGGACTTCGGGGTCAGTGCGGCCACCGAGTCCACCACAATGACATCAACCGCGCCGGAGCGCACCAGCGTTTCGGTGATATCAAGGGCCTGCTCGCCGTTATCCGGCTGTGACACCAGGAGATCATCGATGTTGACCCCGAGCGCCTTGGCATAGGTGGCATCGAGCGCGTGCTCGGCGTCGATAAACGCCGCCACCCCCCCGACTTTCTGCGTCTGGGCGATAATATGCAGGGCGATGGTCGTTTTGCCGGATGCTTCGGGTCCAAAAACCTCAATGACGCGGCCGCGGGGAACGCCCCCGACGCCGAGCGCATAGTCCAGGCCGAGCGATCCGGTCGAGATAGTCTCGACCTCAAGCACCGTCCCGTTGCCCAGCCGCATTATCGCGCCTTTGCCGAACGAGCGTTCGATCTGACCCAGGGCGGCATCCAGGGCTTTTTTCCGGTCACCGGCGGTAGCGGAAGAGGAAGCCATGTCCTTTTTGCCTTTCTTTATTTCGATCTTCTTCTTTTCCATTGGAACATATTACCAAGTTTGTACGCGCCAATATATCACATTTGAGCCTGCCCTAAAATGATTTTCTCCGCTGACAGGGGGAGTCAGTGAAAATGCAACACCGCCGTTTTCTTTGATTGACAGCTCGGGGGATGAAAACTCCCGGCCTGAACAACGCTCTGGGGTTGCCTCAGCCCCCAAACCGCTCCTGGCCCAGGGGTGATTCGTGAAGGCGGTCGTAGATCGGGCCGGTGGGCGTCAGAGTCGATTTGAAGAGCGTCAGACGATCCAGCGTCACCGTTAGCGGCTCCAGCTTGTAGCCGCTGAGGATCCCGGCCAGCTCATCGATATTCTTCCCCTGGCGCACCCGGCCCAGCGTGAGATGCCCCTTGAAGGGTCGTTTCTCTTTCTCGAAACCGAGCTGTCGCATGGCCAGGTCGATCTGCCTGGCGATGGCCGCGGCGCTTTCAATCCCCAGCGATGACCCCGCCCATATAACTCGCGGTCTCCTGAGATTGGGAAAGCCGCCCAGCGAATCGATCACCGCCTTGCAGGCGCCGGAGCGCGCCGCAATCTGATCGATCGCCCGCCCGATTTCCGGCACCAGCTCCTCGTCGGTATCGCCGAGGAATTTGACGGTCAGATGGATATTCTCCGGTTTGGCCCACTTGACATTGCTTCCGCGCGGCTGGAATTCCCGGATCAACTCGCCTAACCGTTGCTCAAGAGCATCCGGCAAAGGCAGCGCTATGAAAAGTCGAAACATGAGAGCTTCCTCCCGTAAGTACCCTCATAAGATAACAGCCCTTGGGCTCCGACCGCAAGCCGTTTTCCAGTAATGTCTTATGATTTTAGCCCGGTCGTTAAAAAGTCTGAAACCAAAACAGGTGCTTGACGTAGTGTTAAGTTAGTAGTACTATGAAGTAAGCAACGGTACGGAAGTAGCAATACAGGTGGGGAACTTGGAAGCTATCGTCAGGAAATTCCAGAAAGAGCTTAACGCCGGGACCTCGGCGCTGGTACTCCTGGCTGTCCTCAGCCGGGCCGAGGAGCCGATGTACGGCTATCAGATCGCCCGGTTGATCGAGGCGGGGCGGGACGATGTCCCGGTGAAGCAGGGGGCGCTGTACCCGGTGCTTCGGTCGCTCGAAGCCGGCGGGCTTCTGGAAAGTCGGGTAGAGCCTTCGATATCGGGGCCGCCGAGGCGGTACTACCGGATAACAGAAACCGGGCGGAGTACGCTGGCCCGCTGGCAGGAGATCTGGAATCAGACCAGGAGTTTTGTCGATGACGCCTTGAAAGGGGGTCATGATGTCTAAAGCTATCGAAAAATACCTTAACCAACTGAGGCAGGAGCTCCTGGGATGCGACGCCGCCACGGTGCAGGACGCCCTCTCGGACGCTGAGATTCATCTGTCCTCAGCGCTGGAGAACGCCCGTGCGGTCCAACCGGAAACGGCCGAGGCACTGCTGCTTCAGGCGATCATCGACAAATACGGCTCGCCCGACGAGGTGGCGTCGGCGTACCGGGAGATCGAGGCCCGGGTAACGCCGACCCTGGCCCGTCCGACCTACAGCGACCCCAAACCGTTTTCGGCGCGATTCCTCGAGGTCACCTACGACCCCAGGGCCTGGGGCTCCATGCTGTATCTTCTGCTCTCGATGGCTACCGGTATGATCTATTTCACCTGGGCGATTACGGGGTTTTATTTGTCGGTCGGCCTGGCCGTCCTGATAATCGGCATCCCGTTTTTCGGCTTCTTCCTGCTGTCGGTGCGGGGGATTGCGCTGGTCGAAGGGCGAATTGTCGAGGCGCTGCTGGGGGTGCGGATGCCCCGGCGCCCGATTTTCGACAATCGTAATCTCGGCCTCTGGGAGCGGTTCAAGGTTCTGATAAGAGAGAGAACCACCTGGACCAGCCTGGTTTACATGCTTCTGATGATGCCGCTGGGGATAATCTACTTCACCATTCTGATTGTCGGGGCGGCCCTGGCCCTTTCGGGCATCGCCCGCCCGATTCTCCAATACGTCTTCGACCGTCCGTTTGCCGAAATTCAAGGGCTCAATTTCTACATCTCCGACGGTTTCATGCCGCTGGTGGTAATCGCCGGGTTCGTGATTTTGATCCTGATGATGCACCTGGCCAAACTGCTCGGGCGGCTTCACGGTTCGATGGCTAAGTCTATGCTGGTTAGAAAACACTCGATCTGATCGCGCACCACCACCTGGTGAGTCACAGAAGAAAACCGCGCTGTCGTCTTCGACAACGCGGTTTCTGTAAAGAGTACCCGGACATGAATACTACGTCTTAGAAATCAAACCTGATACCGGATCGAATCATGTACCACGACCCGGATTCATCACCATACACATAGAAGGGATCGCTGCCGTTCGTCCCGGATTCATCGGTCAGATCGGCAAACTCACCGTCGAGAGTAAACGTTACCTGCGGAGCAATCACATACTCACCACCGGCCGCAATCCTGATCACGCCGTAGTCGTGATTGGAATATTCATGCATGTGGTCGTACGTGAAGTCCAGATGGTGCAGATCACCTTCCAGCTTGGCCTCGACGTCCGGCATCATGACCGGATCGTATTCGGCCGTGGACAGGTGATAGCTGAGCGTCGTAAACAGGTGGAGTTTCTGACTCGGTACGAAGTTGGCGTTGGCGTAAAGGCTGTGAGCCTTCGTCTTGTAGTCGACCATGGTATACATGGAACCATAGTGCTTGGCATAAGCGATAAGGTCACTGCCGACACTCACGGTGTCGGTAAACAGATGACCCGCTCAGCCGTCGAACAACGCCACCGCGACCGGTCCTCGCGAGGTGTTCATATTATAGGTGTATCCGGCCGTGAAAGACCACTTCGGGGTTGGTGTGGTCGTCAGGGACAGGTTCGGCTGCAACGAGAAATGCTTCACGTCCAGCGAATCCAGATCACCGTTCTTGTCATAGAACCCCTTGAGACCAACGTTCACGCTGGTTTTCAACGTCGGCCGCCAGGTGGAATTCCAGGAGAATTCATGCCGGTCGGTGGGTTCGGTAGTGGTAGTCTGGTACCGCAGGGCTTCCCGCTCCCAATAGAAGATGAAAGCGAACGAGCCCGGCGCAGTTACATCTCTGGTCAGCAGTTCGCGACCCCGCTCTTCGAACAAACCTTTAAAAGTGGTGAACGGATCGGAAGTCTTCTCGAAACGGTACTTCACCGAAGCGCTGTATTTCAGCCCTTTGCGATAGTTCAGTTTCGCCTGCCCGATAAACGTATTCGAAACCAGGTTGTCCTCGGAATTCGGATAGCCGTATCGATCAACCCGGTTGAACCCGGCCAGAACCGCCAGGGTCGTTTTCGGATTAAGCCGGCGGATTACCTCGGCGGTAATTTCCGCATCGGCCCGATCCAGCGCGGAGAGCCGCTGGTAGTCGAAATTGGACTGCAGATTCAACGGGTTGCCCCTGCCCTCGCGGAAAGCACGGACGTCAATATAGGGATCATCGGCATCGCGTCGTACCCCGGTCGCTCTTGCGATCAGCCGCGTTTTCGGATCAAGCACCACGGCGTATTTAAACGCTCCCACCCAGGCATCGCTGGTCAGATCGCTGTACTTGTTTTCCGAGCGGCTGTAGCTGACCGAACCGGCAAACCTGCCTTTGCCCAGATCGCCTTTTACCCGCAGCTTGTGGGACATCTTCTCGGTTTTCGGCTTGCCGCTGAAAGCGAGGGTGGTGTCGTCGTAAAGCTGACGGGGGCTGAACTCCGCCCCGGAACCGCCGTTGACCGGGTGCCTGGCTTCTTCATAGTATGCCGTCGGCGCCGGCACGTGGGATTCGTACAGGCGGTAGCCGAACTGGTAGCCGACGTCGTACTTGGCGACCTCGGCGTCGAGCCCGGCCTGGAACTGGTGCGAACTGCTCTCCACATCACGGCTAATCGACGTGAGGTGGCAGCTCAGGCAGTGGTTGGAGGCAATCGCCTGCTCGCTGCCGCTCTTGAGAATGGAGCGGTGCGAAGCCGAGAATTTTACCTTATTCTCCCTGTCGAGAAGGACAGACACTTTAGAGAGAATCTCGCGGCGATGATAGCTGTAATCGACGCCTGCATCCTGAAGATCGTGAGTCAGGATCTTCCCGCCGCCGGCTTCACGCGTTTCGGCGTTGGCCAGCAGGTCCTGCTGCAACTGGCGCGTGAGCGAACGGTATTGAATGTCAAAACTGAAGCGATCACCGACCCGGGACGTGGCCCGGCCGGCGATGTTCTCGTAATCGAGGTAGTCAACATCGAGATTGAACGTGCTGTTGGGTCGTAACGACTGCCAGCCGAATTTGAACGACGGCAGGAAATTGCCCGCTTCTTCGAGCAGGCGATATTCACCGACCTTCTTGGCATAGCTGCTGGTGTCGACGTAATGACCGCCGAGCCAGAGGCTGTACCGATCCACGGTCTCCTCGTTCTGGGCAACGACGGAGGACGCGATCAAGAGCAGAAGGCCGATACTGAAAATCGTTAGCTTGGATTTCATAACCTTCTCCTCTATCTCGTCAGCGCGTTGCCGGCGGTCGAGGCCGCCTGCGACGGGTGATCGGAACCGTGAACCTCAGTGTGACACTGGGTGCACTTGGTCAGCATGCCGCGCTTCCAGCCGTCAGGGGTGGAAACCCCGGCCCGTTCGGGCGTCTGGGGGGTGGCAAAAGCGCCGTCCCAGCCCGGAACGTTGGCGTGGAAATGCATCGGGTGACAGTTCAGACACAGAGCCGGTTCCGTCTGCTTGAGCAGGTTGTCGGCCACCGAACCGTGCGGCGTGTGGCAGATCATGCAGTCCTCGTTAACGGGTGCATGCTCGTAAACAAACGGTCCCTCGATATCAGCGTGGCACGAGAAGCAAAGCTCCCGGCTGGTGCTGTTGAGGGTCATCTGCGTCTGGCCGCCGTGCGGATTGTGACAATCCTGGCAGCTCATCTTGCCCTCGGCCACCGGGTGGTGCGAAGGCATCAGCGACGCCGTGCGGACGTCGGTGTGGCAGTCATAGCAGAGATCCGGCCCCGACTTCTTCATCCCGCCGGTCGTGCCGCCGTGCACGGTATGGCACGAGGCGCAGTTCAGGTCTGCCGCGTTGTGATGGGCAAAAGACCAGTCGTCAAACTGAGCGTCGTCGTGACAGGTCAGGCACATCTGCGAACCGAACTGGTCCTGTTTGGCCGGATTAATGATCAGTTCGGGATCACCTTCCTCCACATGACCCACCGCCGAACCGTGGCAGGTCTCGCAACTGTACTCCGCCAGGCCCGGTCTCTCCGAGAGATACCGGCCGTGCGGGGTCAGTGCGAAAGCCTCGCTGATTTCGTCATGGCAGGCCGCACAGACTTCGTCGGCGACACCGCCGGCCTGAACCGCCGGTGGGTACACCCAGAGAAGTACTGCGACCGCGAACAGACAAAACCAGAGAGTCCTGGTACCCGGTCCGTAGCAGTCGTTTCTTGGTATCAACATACCTCCTCCGTAACTTCGTGAGTTTAACTCACGATCCCTTCATGTATGTGTGGTGTCTTCATGATTCTTCATGTTCGCACGGGGCATCCACGGCTGCCGTCTGTCGCCTGTGAGAGCTTGCCCTTAATCTCTAATTAAACCCCTCGAATAAATCGGAACATTGTTGGCTATGATCTCACTCGGTTCGTAGGCCTTCCCCTGCATCCCTTTCCACAGAGTCATGCCCATGGCACAGTCGAAGACCATGCCGATAAAGCAGCGCGCCGTGATCTCGTTGTTTTTCTCAAGGATGATCTTCTCCGAGAGCAGGCGGTCGAACTGGTGCACCAGGAAACGCACGTAAGTGCCCCGAATCATATCGAAAATCCGCTTGGCGCGCTCGTGGCCGCGAAGAGCTGCAAATAAAAGGAGCCGGTAAATGTCGGCGTTCTGCGAGTAAAAGTCGATTATGTGCGCCGCCAGCGTCTTCAGCAGCTTCTCCACGTCCTTCTCATTCTCGAGCTTCACAAAAGTGTCCCGGTAGTCCAACCGCCCTTTGAGGGATTCGAGGACGGCCAGGTAGATTGCTTCCTTGGATTTGAAATGCCGATAGATGGCCGGTTCGGTCACGCCGCAGGCGTCGGCCAACCGCTTGACCGTTACCTTGTCGTACCCCTCGCGCCCGAACATCTCAGTGGCCAGTTGCAGAATTTGTTCTTTTCGACCCATTTCATCGGCCCCTTTGACAGCCCGTTAGTTAACACTAACTAACGTCATGTCATCGGAATGTCAATAAATTAATCCATAGATTTGACCATGTTTTCGTGAAAAAAGGTGCTTTCATGTCCGACTTCTTATTAATGACTGGGAGACCACCACTTAGAAAAGTGTACATAGACTCATGCGCTCCACTTAAAATGGGCTGCTCCAGCCATGTTTATTCAGTTTTTGGGGTGAATTCGGAAAAGATGCAGCGCGAAGAAAAACGGACCCGGAATTCCTTATTCGCCCCCTTTGCGGGGTACGACCATGATCGACTTCTCACGTTCCACGAGCACCAGCCCCGGCTTGGCTTTCCGCGGCTTGCGGACGTACTTCCGCTGGGTATAGATGACCGGCACCAGGCTGTCGTGACGGGCCTTGCTGTGATAAGCGGCCAGGGCGGCGGTCTCTTCGATCTCAACCTTCGAGGGCTCGAACATCTTGTTGGGGAATTTCATGACCACGTGGGAGCCGGGGCACTGCTGGGTGTGGAACCAGAGTTCATAAGGCCGGGTGAATTCGAACGTGGTTCGATCGTTGTCGGCACCATCGCGCCCGACGAACACCGTCAGTCCCGTGGAAAGGGTGATCGGTCGATAAGGCAGGCGGGGGGTCGCGGCCTGCTTGTCGCTTTCACGCGGCATCAACGAGACCAGGTCGCTCTCATACTTCCGGGCAGCCGAGGCAAAGTCTGCTTCGAGTTCGGACTGCATCGACTCGAGCGCGGCCAGTTCATCGGCCGTGATCTGCTTGCGGCGTTCGAGCAGATCGAGACCCTCGCGCCCCTTGCGATGCCGTTTGAAGAGAGCCTCGATATTCTCGTTCGGCGTAAGGGCGGAGTCCAGCTCAATTTCTACCTCTTCCGATGAATCCCCGAGAAGATCCTCCACCGTGATTCGCTCCATTCCCCGCTTGAGCTTCTCACGATTGAGCTGCAGGAGTTCGGCGTGCTTCTTGTACTCCTCGAAACCAGCTGCTTTAGCCAAGTCTTTCTCAAGATTGCTCAGACGGCGCTGCAGCTTCTTGACGGCGCGGCTTACCGCCTGAAGTACTTTCTTCTCCTCATCCTCTTCCTCGACGATCGTGCGGCGCCGCCCGATCAAAGCCAGCACCGCCAGCGAAAGGGTTTTGTATTTCTCCGGCTGTTCCTCTATCAACGACAGCTTGCAGGGATACACCTCGTCGGCCCCTTTGACCGAGTAGAGATACCCGTTATCGACCGAAGCGAACCGTTCGGCGAGATTGCGAATCTCCTTAGCCAGAGATCCGGCGGCGGCATCGTCCTTCGGGGCGGCGGTATCGACGCGCTTGAGGACTTCGCGCACCATCGTCTCATTAAAACCGTGAAGCCTCTTCTTGAGGATGCCGATTGCCGAGGCGTGCCCGTGTTGTGCGAACAGCTCCCGTATCTGTTCCAAAGAAACCTCGCGTGGGTCGAGGCGGTCGCCCGGATCGGCAGCGGCGTAGGGCTCACCTTCATTGAATTGTTTGTGGCGCAGCGTGGCCAGCCTTCTTCCGTCTTCATCAAGCAGCCAGATATTGCCGTTGGGGCCGAGAGCTTCGAACAACATCGTCCGCCTGCCCTCGCTTCCACTGAAGTGCACCCTGAAAATACGATCCAGACCGTCCTGCCCAACCCCGGTGATCTCTCCCTCGGTCAGGCTGAAGATCGGCCAGGGTTTCTCGCGAGTCTCGATCTTGACCTTGGAGGCGGGCACACAGAAGCAACCGGCCCCGGCAGGATGATATACGAACCCGAACGCGTTCAGCGTTTTGGCTCTCCGGACAAAGATGTAGGCGGCGCGTTCTTTCTTGTAGAACTCGGTCGAGGTAATCCGGCCGCCTACAATCTCCTTTCGAAGTTGCAGCACCAGGGTCTGGATATGGAGGGCGGTTTGCATCTGACGAATATAGAGGCCGCGCACGGGTGTAACAAGCTTGCATCTGCCCTGGCAGAAATTGGCCCGCTTTTTTTCTGGTCGTCCGAGGCTCCGGTTACTATTCTTGTGGCGGATTAAAGCAGGAGCTTCCTGACTTCCGTAGAACCGGCAAAAATGAAAACTACCAAGGAGGAAATCATGAAATACGGCGCCAGAAACAAGGTCAGCGCCAGGGTAACTTCGGTGAAAACGGGCGATGTTATGTCGCTGGTCAAGTTCGATGTTACCGGCCCCGCCCGGATGGCTTCGGTCCTCACGGCCGAGTCGGTCCAGGAGATGGGTCTCAAAGAGGGAGACCAGGTCCAGTTGATCATCAAAGCGATCCACGTGTTGCCGGTCAAAGACTGAGTTTTTCACGACGAAAACTGACAGAAGCGGCCCGTGTGACCGGTTCAACCTCCGGGACCGGCAGGAACAATGTGACGGCCTCAGCTGTTTAAGATTTTGAAGCCTAAGGAGAGAGGCTTCGGAGTTTTTAACCGAACCGCATCGCAGAGGCGGGGCAGGATGCCCCGCCTCGGTTCATTTTCGGATCTCTCATTGTCTCCCAACATCATAACGCCCATAAGCAGCGTCTGCCGGAAAGAGCGGCGGGGCGTGTCACGCCCTTTAGATGGACTAAACGGGCCTTTTTCTGAAACCCGCTGCCGCCAAAAAGCGTTATAAGTGCATCGACGTCCTCAATGGAAGAGCGCGTGCAACCTCTCTGAAAAAGGATGTCACTGGCGGAGCAGGGACTGCTCCGCCAGCTTTCTTTTGGGAGAAAAAGCCGCCCGGGTGAGATTAACCCAGAGCGACATCGAGCGTCATCATCACCGCAAAGCCGAGCATCGCCCCCATCGTGGCCGCGTGCGAGTGACCGCTCGTCTGTGACTCCGGAACGAGTTCCTCAATCACCACAAAGATCATAGCGCCGGCGGCAAAAGCCAGGGCGTACGGAAGAATCGGTTGAGCCAGAATTACCAGCGCCGCTCCAAGAACCCCGGCTATCGGTTCGACCACTCCGGAAAGCTGCCCGTACCAGAAGCTCTTCCCCCGAGAATGGCCCTCCCGGCGAAGCGGCATTGACACCGCCGTGCCCTCCGGGAAATTCTGTATACCGATCCCTATCGCCAGAGCCACGGCGCCGGCGAAGGTGGCCGAGGGCAGTCCGGCCGCGACGGCCCCAAACGCCACTCCTACGGCGAGGCCTTCCGGGAAATTGTGCAGGGTGATGGCCAGCACCAGCAGCGTGGTGCGATGCCAGGAAGTCTTGATTCCCTCACGGTGGCTTCCGCCGCCCATGTCGGGGTGAAGGTGCGGCAGGACGAGATCGACGCCCCGGAGAAAAACGGCGCCGAGGAGAAATCCGACCACCGCCGGCAGCCAGCTCGGGACGTTCATTCGCTCGGACATTTCGATAGCCGGCGCCAGCAGCGACCAATAGCTGGCCGCGATCATCACTCCGGCCGCGAAACCCAGCATGGCGTCGAGCGTCTTCCGGTTCATCTGTTTTATCGGGAAGACCATGGCTGCCCCGGCGGCGGTCATGAACCAGGTGAAGAGGGTGGCTATGAGAGCCTGTACAATCGGATGAAGTTGTGAGAGCCAGTCGACCAAAGTTCATTTCCTTCTTCTGATGATGCCGCAAATTACCAAAAACTTTCCCCTTTTGGCTACAAAAAAAGACCCCGTGTGCATACGGGGTCTTTTGGTGATGTCCTGCAAAGGTATCTTACTTCTTCGGGCCGAGCATCTTCTCCGGCCGGACTTTCTCGTCGAACTCCTTCTCGGTCAGCAGTCCCAGGGCCACCGCGGCTTCCTTCAGCGTGGAGCCTTCGGCGTGCGCCTTCTTGGCTACTTTCGCCGCATTGTCGTAGCCGATGTGCGGGTTAAGCGCCGTCACGAGCATCAACGAGTTGTTGAGGTTCTTCTTGATATTCTCGGCGTTCGGCTGGATACCGACCGCACAGTTGTTGTTGAACATCTCGCAGGAGTCGGCGATCAGGCGGATCGACTGGAGCAGGTTGTAGATCATCACCGGCTTAAAGACGTTCAGTTCGAAATGGCCGGTCGCGCCGCCCATGTTGACGGAGACATCGTTGCCGATCACCTGTGCCGCCACCATGGTCATGGCCTCGCACTGGGTCGGGTTGACCTTACCGGGCATGATCGAGGAGCCGGGCTCGTTGGCCGGAAGGCTGATCTCGCCAATGCCGCAGCGGGGTCCGGAGCCGAGCAGGCGGATGTCATTGGCGATCTTCATCAGCGAACAGGCGATAGTCTTCATGACGCCGGAAGCTTCAACGATGGCATCGTGGGCGGCCAGAGCTTCGAACTTGTTAGGGGCGCTCACGAACTTCAGCTTGGTTTCTTTAGCGATTGCCGCCGCAACCTTCTTCGCGAACTGCGGATGGGTGTTAAGGCCGGTGCCAACCGCCGTGCCGCCGAGGGCCAGCGGATAAAGCCGCTTGAGACAATCGTTGATCCGGTCCAGACCGAGCGTCAACTGCTGGGCATAGCCGGAGAATTCCTGGCCGAGCGTCAGCGGAGTGGCATCCATAAGGTGCGTGCGCCCGATCTTGATGTACTTGTTAAACTGCTTGGACTTTTTGGCCAGAGTGTTGCGAAGCTGCTTGACCATCGGGATCAGGCGGCGGTGGATCTCCTCGACCGCGGCGATGTGCATGGCGGTGGGGAAAGTGTCGTTCGAGGACTGGGCCTTGTTGACGTCGTCGTTGGGGTGGATCGGGTCCTTCGAGCCCTTCTTGCCGCCGGCCATCTCGATAGCGCGGTTGGAAATGACCTCGTTGCTGTTCATGTTGGACTGCGTTCCGGAGCCGGTCTGCCAGACGACCAGAGGGAAATGCTCGTCGAGTTCGCCGGAGATAACTTCGTTGGCGGCCCTCACGATCAGACGGCCTTTTTTCTTGGGGAGCGTCCCCAGTTCCATATTGACCTGGGCGGCGCACTTCTTGAGAATGCCCATGGCGCGGATAAGTTCGCGCGGCATGCGTTCGCCGCCGATGCGGAAATTCATAAGGGATCGCGCCGTCTGGGCGCCGTAGTAGACGTTGGCCGGGACCTCGATTTTGCCCATCGAGTCGGTTTCGATGCGATATTTCATACCCTACTCCATATAGTTACTTCATTCACATGCATTGGGGCCAATATATACGATTTGCGCTCGAGGGCAAGTGGGTTGTGTCCCCCGGAGGGGGCGGACGGTCGGGCTCGACGGTCGGGTGCCCCACAGCTTGCTGTGGGAACCGTCGATCTATCGGAAACAGCAGTTTCACTTTGTCCCCCACCATAAATGGTGGGCCACCCGGACTACGAAGTAAAGATGGGGACGCCCTCCCTCGTCTTTCCAGCGGAGGCTGGAAGGTGGATTCACATTTGAAGTGCAACAGTTTATTCCAAAATACCTCAGTAGGAGATCGGAAGTCCAGGCATTTTCGAGGGGTGTTATTGTAAGCCTGCAACAG
>Ga0272444_10000373_pt1 | contig 49156 bp, 46 predicted proteins | sample SSMForm13_FD_201033 | JGI IMG/M metagenome (GOLD analysis project Ga0272444, IMG submission 201033) | Marine sediment archaeal communities from Little Sippewissett salt marsh, Falmouth, MA, United States - SSM-Form-13 | ecosystem: Environmental > Aquatic > Marine > Wetlands > Sediment ... | reverse complement strand
TCGAACAAACAACTACGGTTCAAACGACAACGCTGGAGCGTGTGCTGGAAGTGCAGAAGATGGTGGAAGTGATGAGCCGTCAGGTCGCACGACGCGTCAGCGAAGGCGGCGGCACGGTGCGTATGAATTTGCATCCGCCGGAATTGGGGCAAGTCAAACTGGAGGTCACGGTCACGCGCGAGGGCGTCAGCACCGATGCGTACGTACAAAACGCGCAAGCCAAACAGGTTTTACTCGATCAAGTGCATATGCTCAGGCAATTGCTGGCTGATCGTGGTTTGAATCTGGAACGCTTTGACGTGAATCAACAATTGGCGCGTCAGGAAGCGCAAAGTGGTTTTTCGCAACAGGGGCAATCCTCGGAGCGAATGCCGCTTGAATCTTCCGGCCGGCAAGCCGTCGGTGAAATGTCCTCAAATTCCGTAACGCAAACGGTGTCGTACCGCTTGCGAGGTTTCAGCGGCAACTTGAGTGTTGTCGCCTGACCCTGTGAAAGGAGGAATATCGGTGGATACCACCAGTTCCATTCAGTCGGTGACCCAAACGTATACCGACAGTTCTGCCTCTACAATGGAAACGGCGTCGAGTCAGGACCTGGCAACGCAAGAGGTTTTCATTGAGTTGCTGACGGCGCAGTTGCAGTACCAGGATCCGTTGGATCCGGCCGACAACCAGGAATTCGTCTCGCAACTGTCGCAGTTGTCCACCGTGGAACAATTGCGCACGGCCAACGCCAACCTGGAAACATTGCAGCTTTACGAGATGAGCATTAACAACGCTCAAGCGGTTTCGATGATCGGCAAGAGCATCAAAGCGTCTGGTGACGTAACCGTGATGGACAGTTCCGGTCGCGCCGACGTCTCTTTCTGTCTGGACAATGATGCCGCCGTAGCGCGGATCACCATCTATGACAGCGACAGTGGCAACGCCGTACGAACGTTTGAAGCGTACGAACTCGAAGCCGGCAACCAGGTCGTTACCTGGGATGGCGAAAACAACGACGGCAGCCCGCTGCCCGAAGGCGAGTACACTTTTAGCGTGACCGCGGAAGACACCGACGGCAACACGGTAGGGGTGGAAACCTTCATCAGCGGAGTGGTGGAAGGCATCTCCTTCGAGAACGGTATTCCACTGCTGCACGTCGGCAATCAAAAAGTGACCATGGGGGAAATCTTCGAGGTCATGCAGGAGTAATCCCATGGACAAGTCAATCAACTACATCAACCCTGCTTTACTCGGTCTGAACCGGGTGGAGCCGGCGTCGCAGACGACGACGAAAGTCAATACGGCAAGTTCCGAAGCGTCGTTTCACCAGGTGCTGCAACGGGAAATCAACACCAATCGGGACGTTCATTTCTCGGCGCATGCGCGTCAACGCATCGCCTCGCGTGAAATCGATCTAAACGCTGCGGACGTTGCCCGCATTGAACAAGCCGTCGATCAAGCGGCCGCCAAGGGAGCGAACAACACGTTGGTGCTGTCCGACGAATATGCGCTGGTCGTCAATGTGCCTAACCGCACGGTGGTGACCGCCTTCAATCGTCAGCAGATGTCGCAACACGTGGTGACGAACATCGACAGCACCGTAATGATTGATTAACCGGAGCCGGACCCGTAAAGGGAGGCTCTTTTCCCGCCGATCGAACGACGCGGGAAGGAGGACAACATGTCAATTGTTGGATCGATGTTCTCCGGCATCAGTGGCCTCAACGCCAATGCCGTTGCTATGGAGATCATTGGTAACAACCTGGCGAACGTCAACACGCCGGCCTTTAAGTACTCGCGGCCGGATTTCTCCGACGTTCTCAGCAAAGTATTGGCCCAGGGATATTCCGTCGGTCGCGGCACCCAGGTGGGCTCGACCAAGATGGTGTTTTCCCAGGGTGGTTTTCAAACAACCGATAACGTCACCGACATCGCCCTGTCCGGATCGGGGTTTTTCCAAACCTACGATACGGTCAACCAGGGCGTCTATTACACAAGAACCGGTAATTTCTCGATCGATGCCCAGGGGTACATGATCAGTCCCCTCGGCTATCGTTTGCAGGGATTCCCGGTCGATGCCGCCGGTGACTACGAAGGCGTGCCGGGCGATGTGCTGATCCCCCAAAGCGCCTTGGAACCGCAACCGACAACCGAGATGACCATTCACGCCAACCTGGCGTCGGATGCGACGTATGTTGGTCCCTTTGATGTCAACGATCCGACCAATACGTCCAACTTCACGACAGCCATTACCGTTTACGATTCATTGGGTGTGCCGCACCAGGTGACGGCATACTTCACTGTGCAGAATGCGCCCGGACCGGGCGGTGGCAATTCGTGGGATATCAACGTAGTCGTTGACGCCAACGATGCAACCAGCGGCGTCGATACCATCGCCATCACCGGCACGTTGGATTTCACGACCGACGGCGAACTTTATGACGTCAACTATTCAGCACCAGACTTCGACTTCGTCGGCGCAGTCACGCAGAACCAGGTGATCAATCTGGAGTTTGGTACATCAATCATCGACGGTGGCACGGGTCTGGATGGCACCACACAGTTCGGCGATCAGTCTTCGTTGGTCTTCCAAAACCAGGACGGCTATGCGCCCAGTTTCCTGGAAGCCATCGACATCGACTCGGACGGGGTCGTCATCGGCAAATACGCCAACGGCGAGACACGGCAATTCGCCCGTATCGCGGTCGTCAACTTCACCAATCCGGACGGATTGACGCAGTTGGGCGGCAATTTGTTCTCGACTTCGGAAACTTCGGGTGAACCGATCGTCGCCGTTGCCAACGTTTCCGGCAACGGCTCGATCTTCTCTTCCACACTGGAGTTGTCGAACGTGGACATCGCGGGGCAATTCGTTTCGATGATCACCACGCAACGCGGTTTCCAAGCCGCCTCGCGGGCGATTACCACCTCCGACGAAATGATGGCCGAAGCGGTCAACATGACGAGGTAACCTAGGTACTAACGCATAGGGACGGCTTGCTGCGGCGGGCCGTCCCGCTTTCCCGCCGAGACAATTTGATTCAAGTCGGCCGGGAGTATCGCCGATGGTATCGGTAAAGAAGGCGAGGCATAACGATGGCGGAACCGAGAAAAGAAGCAAGGGCGAACGAATCGGCAGACGGTTTGGCTCGGGAAGAAGAAATCGTCGACGCGGTGATGGCTTGCCTCGATGAAATTCGTTTCAGCAAATTGTTGTTGAAAAGCTTGTTGCTGGTCGTCACCCTGTACAGTGTGGGTTGTGTGATCTGGAGCCTGGTCAGTGCGGGCATGCACTACCTTCCGCCGCTGATCGTCGGTTTCCTCTCTTAGATGCAAATCTGATTAATTTTTTGGATTCAGCCGTAGTGTTGTAGAAAATCATCCAACTGGGCGCGATGTTCCGGCGAAAGATACTGAAACAGAACGCCAATGCCCGGCAGCACCGGATTGGCTTCACCGCCTTTATGTACCCACATTACCTTACCGAGCGCTTGAATCGGCTTGGTATAGCCAGGCAGTCGGACGCGCACCTGAATACGGACGCCCGCTTCGATGGCATGGCGGGCTTGCAGGAAGATGCCGTTTTCACTGATGTTGGTCGAATAGTTGGAATGGACATCGCCGCCGGTGGTGTAGTCGACCTTAAGCATCGTCGGCAGGCGGGGGGACGTACGCCGGTTGATCGGTTTGAGTTTGGTAGCCATAAAACTCCTCATCCGCTACCGTGCCCCCTTGCCGGTCAGCACAACCCCCACGGTGCGAAGCAAGATGCCGAAATCCAAAAGCAGCGACTTATTCTTTACATAGTATAAATCATATTGCAGCTTTTTATAAGTGTCATTGATATTTGCCGCATAGGGGAATTTTACCTGCGCCCACCCGGTCAGGCCCGGTTTGACGTAATGACGTTGACGGTACAAGGGCAGTTGCCTGTTGAATCCGTTGACAAATTCTGGACGTTCGGGACGCGGACCGACCAGGCGCATATCGCCGCGCAAAACGTTGATAAATTGCGGTAATTCGTCCAGGCGCGTTTTACGTAAAAAGCGTCCCAACGGCGTGACGCGCGTGTCGTTTTGGCCGGCGAAAACGGCGCCGGTTTGCTTTTCGGCGTCGTGCACCATGGTGCGGAATTTGAGCAGGCCAAATGTGCGACCACCTTGTCCGACCCGCAATTGGCGGAAGATGATCGGCCCTTTGCTGGTCAGGCGGATGGCTAGGGCCGTGGTTGCCATCAGCGGACTGGCCAACACCAATCCGATGCCGGCGACAACGGCGTTGAAACAACGTTCCAGACGGCTTTCCAAACCGCGATAGATTGCACGGCTATGTAATACCGCGCATTCTTCATTTTGCAGCGCTTCAATAGAGATGCGACCGGTGCGGTGTTCGATAACCTTCATGCGGTTGAGATGAATCGCCTGCCGGTACGAGGCTGCGAGTCGTTGCGCTGCCGCCGTCCAACTGAAGCGGCGTTTGACCAACTCGCGGGCCGATTTGCCAAGCCGTTTGGCGTATTGCGGATTATTGAGCAATTCAATGACTGCATCGCAAAAGCGCTGAGGGTCGTCGGCGATCAATACCTCGCAGCCATGACGCGCCTGAATGCCGGCGTTGCCGTAACTGGTGCTGACGACCGGCAACCCGCAGCTCATCGCTTCCAATACTTTGTTTTGAATACCGGTGCCGGCCTGGAGAGGCGCGACGAACAAGCATGCGCGATTGAGGTAGCCGACCAGATCTTCAACGAAGCCGGTGACCACCATGTTTTTCCCGTCGTGGGCTGCTTGGACGTCTTTGCTGGGTTCAATGCCGACGATGTAGCACTGGTGATCTTCCCGCCGTTCGCAAACCAGCGGCAAGACGTTTTTTTGGTAATGCTGCACTGCATCGACGTTGGGGAAGTACGACATGTTGCCGGTGAAGATGGCGTCGAATTTTTTTTCGACGTTCTCCGGGCGGAAATCTTCGGTGCTGACACCGTTGCTGATCACTGCGCTCCAATGATGATTCAAAGCGTTGGCGTCGACCGGGCTGGTGATGACGCCGAAGGTTTGCAGGCGCTCGCACTTCTTCTCGTAAATTTTCAGTTTCTTGCTTTCCCACCAGAACGCCAGCCGCTTCAACGGATTGCGCGTGTTGTCCATCCGTCGCTGGATGTTGAGGCTGAGCGCGTCGATGTGGTCGATGACGACCGGCACGTCGCGGCACTCGGCTGCATATTCCAGCATGCGCACCAGCACGACGTGCACGACGTCGTATTTTTCCCGGGCCAGCAACCGTTTAAGGTGAAAATGCATGCGCAGCGAGCTGTAATACAACACCTGGAACGGAACCAGGCTCAACAGTCCGCTGAGCATTTTAAAAACCGACCACCATTTGGGCAGCAGCACCGTTTTAACGTTGCGGCAATGCTTTTTCAGCTCGCAGGTGTATTGCCGTTCTTCGTCGGACTCGACGAAAGAGAGCAGATCGACGGTGTGCTCTTTGGACAATTCACGGATGAAATGCCAGGTGCGGAGTTTGTCCCCTTTGTAGGGCGGATAAGGTAAACGGGGGGTGACGAACAGGATCTTCAAGGTCCAATCCTCTACACAAGTTGTTTTTCGAACGGTCTTCGCTTTCGCGTCCTACATCAGATATTTCGGATCATCGGGCAAAGTCCTTGACGATCCTCCGCTGCTTAGGCCCACAATTTCCGATAAAGGGCGACGCTGGCGGCTTTGAAGTCTTTGTAGGTTTTGAAGCGGTGCAGATTTTTGCGAATAAACCGCGGGCTGAGGAAAAAGCGGCGGTTGGCGCGCAGCACTTCGCGCTCCAACTCGTACTTGGAAAGCCGCGGGAATGAAGTAATCGCTTCTTTCTGAACATCGACCGGGTGGTAATCGCCGTTGGCGAACCAGCCGTTCTGTTTAGCCAGGTCGTAAAATTCCGTACCCGGGAAGGGACTGGTGATCGAAAACATCACCTGGTCGACGTCGAGTTCCTTGATGAAGCGCTCGTTGGCACGAATGGTCTCGCGCGTTTCCAGCGGGCTGGTGCCCAGCAGCACGTTGATTTTCGTGTGCATGCCGTATTTTTTCATCAACTGGATGGCGTTGATCATGTCCTCTACGGTCAAGCCCTTTTTCACGTAGTCGAGAATGTCTTGATTGAAACTTTCCACGCCGATGTCGATGTAACGGCAGCCGGCGCGCGCCATCGCCTCAACGCGTTTTTCGGTGACCAGATCGGCGCGGCTCTGACAGCCCCAGATCATACCGAGCTTCTCCAGGATCGCCGAAAGCTCCAGCGTGCGCTTGTCGGTCCAGATCCAATTGTCGTCCTGGAACGAAATCGACTTGTAACCTTCGGCTGCCAGCATTTCCAATTCGGCGCGGACGTGGTCGATCGAACGCATGGAGATCGGCGGTTTGCGGTGATGGCACTTTTTATATTCCAACTCGCGAGCGAAAGTCAGGCTTGACGGTACGCAGTAGATGCACTGGTGCGGGCAGTTGCGGCTGGTGGCCACGGCCGTGTAGGGCGAAACGCCCAGCTTCGGATTGGAAAAACCGTAGCGGAATTTTTCCGGAATCAGATGCCGCGCCGGGAAGGGCAGTTCATCGAGATTTTTAATCAGCGGCCGCATCTCGTTATGCTTGATCTGACCGCCCTCGGTGTAAGTGAGGCCGAGCAAATCGTGCACCGGCTGATCGTCGGCGAGGCGTTGCATCAGGTCGCGCATCGTGTAATCGGGTTCGCCGCGGACGACGAAGGTGCGTTCGTCGAGGGCGAAACGTTCGGGGAACTGCGTCGGCGCCGGACCTTCGAAAACGATCGTCACTTGATCGCCGCGGTGCTTGCGCACCAGCTCGTGGGCGACCAGGTCGTTTTCGATGCCGAGGTTGACCGTGTAAAAGCAGACGACGTCGCTGTCGTCCCGGGCCAGCCATTGTTCGAATTGCGGACGCTTCATACCTTCCAGCACGGTTTCCTTATAACGGACGTCGTGGCCTTCGCGTTCGAGTAATGCGGCGACGGTCAACTCGTAAATGTTCGGCACCGGGTAAAGGGTGTACGTGCAGCCGGCAACCCGTTCGGTCGCGCGATCACCAACCAGAATCGGCGGAGTCAGAAAAGTAATACGCATGAAAGTCCAATCTCCTTTTTTTCATCGACTTTTTTTACGGAATAATCCGTATTTATTTGACGCGTTCAGGCGCTTCCTGCATCGCGTGGAAGTAAAGATTTTGCGATCTTGTTTTTTTCCGCGCTTCACGCAAAGGCGTCTCCGCCAAGGTTTGCGCGGCGGACTGGGCAACCAGCGCCGGCGTGATGGCGCCGAGATCGCCTTCGGTGGTCAACAAGCGGATGTGCGGGCCCATCGGAGCCAGATGCGCCTGGTCTTTTCGGTAGGCCAATACCGACCGGATACCGAAGGCAGCGGCAATGAACGACGGCCCCGAATGAGTGCCGATGTACAAATCGCAGCGACTGAAAAAAGCCGCCAGGCGCGGCATCGACAGCAAAAGCACCGACGGCGTTTTTTTCATTTTGTTCGAAACGCGTTCCAGGCGTTGGTTGTCGCGAGGAGCGCCGAAGAACAGAATCTGCGCTCGCGGCTCGGCTTCGCGGATGCGATCGCCCAACTCGGCGAAACGTTCGTCCGACCAGGTGTCGTTACGGTCGGCGGTGTCGGCGCTGATCGCCACCAACGGCCGATTGGCCAAATCAAGTCCGCTTAACAGATCTTCGACATAACGCTGATCGCCGGGCGTCAGTTGCAACGAGGGCAGGGTAGTCAGCGACTGCGCACCGGCTTTGATCGCAAGGTGCATTTTACGCTCGCTGAGCGACGGCGCACGCGTCGGCAGCGTCGCGCGGTGGGTCAGGGCGAAATCGTTTTTTCCGGGATAGCCGATGCGAACCGGAGCCGCCACCATCCCCAACAACAACCGGTTACCCGGGCTGTCGTCCAGGTCGATAGCGATGTCAAAGGGCTTGGCAACCAACCGCGCTACGCTCGCAGCGAAAGCTTTGCGGTTGGCGGCGGCGAACACCCACGGCGCGGCCAGAGCGATGGTTTCGGAAATGCGGGAATCGTTTTTCAAAATCTCGCACGAGGCCGGGGTCGCGGCGATGGTGATCGTCGCGGTCGGAAAACTTTGGCGCAAAGCATCGAGCGCCGGTGTGGCGGCCACGGCGTCCTTAACGCCGAATGTTTCCAACAACAGAATTCGGGATACGGTTCTCGGTCGTTCGGCAGGCAGGATGTCGAGAAGTCGTCGCGCGCTGCGCACTACGATAGGCCATGCAGATTTCATCAGAGCCTCCCCGCTTCCTGATGAAGGTGCCGTTTTTGCCAAGGGACGGGGGCGGAAAGCACATTCCGATACAAGGCTTGAATCGCCTGGACATTGGTCTCCATGCTGAACAAGGAACGGATCCTTTGACCGGCCCGCCGACCCATTTGCGTCCTGGTTTCAGGATTCTCCAACACTTCTATTACCTTATCGGCCAGGTTTTGTGAATCACCCGGCGAAAAAAGATAACCGGTTTCCTGATCGGCCACCATTTCGGCAACGCCGCCGATATGGCTGGCTACCAGCACTTTTTCCAGCGCCATGCCTTCGAGCACGACGGTGGGCAGCGGATCGGGATAAACGCTGCAATGCACGATCACATCGGCCTGTCGCATGATACCCGGCACGTCGTCGCGAAACCCCAGCCAGGTGACGTGCTCGTCGAGGCCGTTGGCCTGCGTCTGCCGTTGCAGATCGGCTTTGTATTGCCTATCGGCATTTTGCATGCCGTCCCCAACAAAAAAGAAGTGTGTTTTCGGAGATTTTTGCAGAATGCCGGGCATGGCGTTGAGCAGCACATCCTGCCCTTTCCAGGGCGTGATCTGTCCCACCATCACCACCGCAGGGCCGCGGCCGTTGTATTTGCCGAGTACATCGTCGGCCGATGCGGCCTTGGCTTCCAATTCACTCAGCGGGACGCCGTTGTAGATTTTTTGCACTTTTTCCGGTTGTGCGCCCAGGCGAAGCAGGCCCTGTGCGGTGGCGTCGCTGACGCAGACGATTGCCTGCACCAGGCGCGAATAAAGCCACACCAGCATGGAATTACGAAGTTTTTTCTTTAGGATGTCATGCATGTGCCAGATCACCGGTACGCCCATCAAACGACCCACCGGCGCGGCGATCAACGCGGATCGGAAAGTATTGGCGTGAATCAAGTCGATCTTATGTCGGCGCACCGCCCACCGAACCGCTGCCATTGAAGCCGCATAATCGCGCGCTTTGCTAAGCCATCCGGCGTCGTTCGAGGTCATCGGCAACGGCTCAACGACGTCCATCACCTGCTTGTAGCGGGGGTACAGTTCACCGTCATCGGGGCACATACCGACGCGGTGGATGTTTGTGTCAGCCAACTGTTCAACCAGCCGCATTTGGACGATTTCCGCCCCGCTGATGCGGCCGATGTGGTTGAGATACAAGACGTTATGCTTTTTCACCAGTCTCCACCGATCTCATTTCAGATCCCATTCCAGGATCTTGCTGTCCCCATATAGCTTTTCGTGTGTTGCCAGTAAGTCATCCAGCATTTTCTTTCGTATATTCGTCTGAGTAGCGGCGGCCTCAAGCAGTTCGCCGGGGTCGGGCTCGCGCCCCAACGCTTCTTGTAGCGAAACACGCGTTTGTTCAACGACTTTCGCCACCGACAGGATGCGTCCGAGTTTGAGGTCGTCGATGCCCTGCGCCAAGCGGTCGGCTTTGGGAATCAAACGGATTTCCAGGTGCCAGGGATGTTCGTAACGGCGGCCGTTGAAACCGCGTTGATCGGCGTTCAACACGCCGCGTGCGGCAACGAAGCGGTCGAAAGCTCCTTCGCCTTCCAGAAACATGCGGATTTCAAACCAGCGCACGCGATCCGGGTCGTGTTGTTCGTATAATTCGATCAAGGCGTTTTTCGTGGTGGCGATCAGGCTTTCCTGTGTGATGTCGTAGGGGGCGTAGGCGTCAACGAAAACAGCGGTGCGTCCATCGACGGTTTCTTCGCGCGACTCTTCCAGACGGTAGATGGCGCCACCATCCATCGTTTCCAGTTGGATGTCGATCAGCGGCACGAATTTACTTTCCTCTTTGGTGAGTTTCGGTAGCGGATCACCGGTAAAAAACAAATAAGCGCCGACGGCGAGGATGATCAACAGAATGCCCAGCGAGGTGATGTTCTGTGTGGAAAGCAGGCGTTTCATCGGGTCACCCGCATTTGGAGAATCCGCAAGACCGGCAGACCACGCAGCCGCCCTCGCGTTCGATCGGCGTGTGGCAATCGGGGCACAAACCCTGATCGAGCCAGTGCAATTCTTCGCGGACGCTTTCGCGCATGGTGACGGTGGCGGCGGCGGCCTCGACCGATGTGGGCGGCTTGGTTTTTTCCTGTTGCCCGGCGGCCAGACGCAGTGCCAGGGCGATGGCGGCGGGGCAGGATACGGCCCGATCGCCGTTTTTGATCAACTCGTTGCGGCGGATAGCGCTGTGGCAGCGGATGCCCTGAAGTTGGTAGGTGATTTCCTCAACGGCGATTCCCGAACGAAGCGCCAGGCTGACCAGGCGGCTGATCGCCTCGGATTGGCTGGGGCAACCGCCGGTGCGCCCGGTCGAGGTAAACACCTCGCACATGCCGATTTCATCGCGGTTGACCGTGATGTACAGCTTGCCGCAGCCGATGGTGATCAGGTTGGTCGAGCCGGTCAGCTTGCGCGGTCGCTTGCGCGGGTGAATGCGGTTATACAGCACCGGCTGTTGGTCGATCAACGTTTCTCGCGGCGACGGGGTGGATGGCTTTTCGGCGATATTAAGCACCGCCTCGCGCGAACCGTAGCGGAAAATGGTGACGCCTTTGCAGCCGGAATCGTAGGCCTGCAAAAACACCTCGGCGACCTGCTCGGGCGTGGCGTTTTCCGGGAAGTTCACCGTTTTGGAAACGGCGTTGTCGGTGAATTTTTGAAACTCAGCCTGCATGCGCACGTGCCATTCGGGGCTGATGTCATGCGCGGTGGCGAAGACCTTGCGGATCGCGGCGGGGATTTTATCCAGGTGGCGAATGCTGCCGTTGGCAGCGACTTCACGCATCATTTTTTCGTCGTAGAGTTCTTGTTTGCGCATGACGCTTTCGAACAGCGGATTGACTTCCAGCAGTTCTTCGCCGTCGAGAACGCGGCGGGCGAAGGAGAGGGCGAAGATCGGTTCGACGCCGCTGCTGGTGCCGGCCAGAATCGACAGCGTACCGGTCGGGGCGATGGTCGTCACCGTGGCGTGGCGCGGCTGCTTTTTCGGCGGCGTGTCGCGGTAAATGCTTTTGTCGATATTGGGGAACGGTCCGCGTTTTTCGGCGAGTTCGCAACTGGCTTTGCGGCTTTCTTTTTGAATGAATGCCATGATCTTTTTACCGAGGTCGATCGCCTGTTTGCTGTCATAAGCGATGCCCTGGTGAACCAACAGCTCGGCGAAACCCATCACGCCCAGGCCGATTTTGCGGTTGCCCTTGGTGGTCGCGGCGATTTCCTTCAGCGGGTATTTGTTGGCGTCGATGACGTTGTCGAGAAAATGCACGGCCAGGTGCACGGTTTGCTTGATTTTATCCCAGTCGATTTTATCGCCGGTTACCATGCGGGCGAGGTTGATGCTGCCGAGGTTGCACGACTCGTAAGGCAGCAACGGTTGTTCACCGCAGGGGTTGGTGGCTTCGATTTCGCCCAACTCCGGCGTCGGGTTGGCAGCGTTGAGGCGGTCGAGGAAGATCATCCCCGGTTCGCCGTTCGACCAGGCTTGCTGCACGATTAAATCGAACACCTTTTTCGCGGAAAGCTGCTCGATCGTTTTGCCTGTGCGCGGGTTGACCAGGTCGTACTTTTCATCCTTTTTCAACGCCTGCATAAAAGCGTCGGTGACAGCGACGCTGATATTGAAGTTGTTGAGCTTGTTCAAATCTTTCTTGCAGGTGATGAACTCGAGGATGTCGGGGTGGTCGACGCGCAGAATGCCCATGTTCGCGCCGCGCCGGGTGCCGCCCTGTTTGATCGTGTCGGTGGCGGCGTCGAAAACGGTCATAAAGGAGATCGGGCCGCTGGATACGCCTTTGGTCGATTTGACGATGTCGTTGGTCGGGCGCAGACGCGAAAACGAAAAGCCGGTGCCGCCGCCCGATTTGTGGATGATCGCCGTATGTTTGATCGCTTCGAAGATCGAATCCATCGAGTCGCCCACCGGCAGCACGAAGCAGGCCGACAATTGCCCCAACTCGCGTCCGGCGTTCATCAACGTCGGTGAATTGGGCAGAAATTCCAGCCGCGCCATCATTTCATAAAAACGGCGGGCGAGGGCTTCGTCATCGGTTTTGGGGTCGTATTTTTTTTCGATCTTGGCGATCGTCCGCGCCACGCGCAGCAGCATTTCCCAGGGCTGTTCGGCCACGTTGCCCTTGGCGTCTTTTTTTAAATAGCGTTTGTTCAGCACCACACGGGCGTTGGCGTTGAAGGCGGGCATCGGCAAGCCGTCGGGGGTGGTCGGCAGTTCCAACTCTTCAGCGGCGGTGGCCAACATGCCCATGATCATCTGGGCCGAAACGGTAGGCGAGGCGGCGGCTTTAATGCGCTCGACGACCGTCTTGGTCAGCTTCTGCTTGTTCTTGAAAACCAGACCGCTTTTGTCCATTACCTGTTGCACCAGTTCGCGCAACTTGGCTTCACTGGTCGAGGCTTCGACTTCGATAAACAGCGGAACGGTGGCAGGCGTCTTACGCTTTCTCTTCTTGGCCCGCGAGCTCGCAGGTTGTTTCCGTTTGACGGACATTGCTTGGCTCCAAAACCGCCTGAGTCAATTATGGCGATTTTATCTCAATAACAGTCGATCAGTGACCACACCAACCCTTCGCCACTCGGTGGTTAACCACCATAAGTTGGCCTATTTTCATGCTAGAACACTAAATATTGCGTGTCAAGAAATTGCAAAATAGTGTTTCAGGTACAAAAAAGCCGGCGATTCGCAATCACCGGCTCTCTTGCAAGTGTATGTGTTTTCTCAGGCGGGCACGCAAGCGTCGACGGGGCAGACCTCGGCGCAAGCGCCGCAATCGGTGCACTTATCCGGGTCGATCACATAGGGTTCGCCTTCGGCGATGGCCTCGACCGGACATTCCGGCTGGCAGGATCCGCAGGCGATGCAATCGTCGGTAATCTTGTACGACATCTTCGCATTTCCTCCATCTATTGAGTTATCAACGCGACCCGCCGCGAAAAGCGGATCTTAGACTGGTACCACTTTAATCAGTGAATCGACTTCTTCGCGCAGCGTGCGTTCGACGCCGAGCTTCAGCGTCATTTGCGCGCCGGGGCACCCCGAGCAGGCGCCTTGCAATCTGACTTTAACCACATGTTCTTCGGGGACGACGTCGATCAGTTCGATGTCGCCGCCGTCACGCTGTAAAAAAGGTCGTATCTTTTCGATGACCTTGCTAACTTCTTCCTTCATGTGAGTACCTTTCCGCAGTTGCTATTTTTTTCTCTCGCAAAAGTTAGACGAAGTATAGGGAGCGCTTTCTGCCCTGTCAATATGATTCCAACCAAATCCAATCGGGAACCGGGGTCTTGTCAGTGCGGTCTTTTGATATTAGATTTCATACACTTTTCGCGGCCGTTCGGCGGCAAAACGGCTGCAAACGCGGAGGTTGAATGTCGCGCATCGTTCGCTTGCTGATTACTGCGTCTGTGCTGATCGCTCTCGCCGGCGGTTGGGCGCTGTTGTTTAATGCGATCCGTCCCGGCGGCATTCCCTTGGTTCGCTCGCGCGCGGCGCAGGAAGAAGTTGACGACGATACCAATCTGTTGACTTTGGCCCGTGCAAAAAGCCTTTATGAACAGGGCGCGGTGTTCGTCGATTCCCGCTCGCCCGCCGAATACGAAAGCGGGCATATCCGCGGTTCACGCCATCTATATTACATGCATGCGGAAGAAGAGTGGGAAACGGTGATGGCCGACGTGCCTTTTGAGATGCCGATCGTCAGTTATTGTTCGGGCGAGGGGTGCAACAGCAGTTTTCTGGTGGCCGATCAACTGCAGAACGTCGGTTTTGAGAAAGTGTACATTTTTGACGGCGGCTGGCCCGAGTGGTCGGCTGCGGGATACCCCCTCGACGGGCAAGCGGCCGCGCCGCCGCAATTGTACGATTTGAAGTGAGGCAGGCGATGAAACAAATCTTCTCGAATATCTATGTCGTTCTAGCCTGCCGGTTGCTGGTCGGCGCACTGTTTTTAACTGCCGCCGTGCCCAAAATCATCGACCCCGCCGGGTTCGCCATTAACATCGACAACTACCACTTCCTGCCGACTTTCCTGGTCAACATCTGGGCGATTGGCCTGCCTTGGGTGGAGCTTTTGATCGGTGTAATTCTGGTGATCGGACCGGCGATCAATCGCCCGCTTGATACGCTGACCGAAGCCTCGGCGCTGATTTCCGCGTTGCTTTATCTATCGTTTATCATCGCGCTTAGCGCCGCCCTGGCGCGCGGTCTCGACATCGACTGCGGCTGCTTTGCCACCGACGGCATCGGCCGCATCAATTATTGGTATCTGCTACGTGATTCAAGTTTGCTGGCGGCGAGTCTTGTCGTCTTTTTCTTTCATCGCCGGTTGGACGTGCGCCCTTCACTCGACGGCTGACTTTTTAATCGATAGATCAAATCCCGATAGCCGTGGTGCGTGGTCTTTGTTGACGCGGTAAGCGGTGATGCGCTGATAGTCGTACTCGTCGGTCCGGATGATCAACTCGAGTTTGCCGTTACCGGTCAGGTCGAGCGCCGCCAATACCGTATAGGTGCGGTGAAACAGTGCGGCCGGGTTGGGGGGATTTTCCGCTTCTTCCAGCGCGGTGGGCAAGGCCGTTTTGCCGCCGACGACCAGCACCGGTTTTTGCCTGCCGAATTGAACGAAGACACCGGTCCAGTCATCGACTTCGAGCACGAAAACCGTTTCGTCTTCGCCGTCGCCGTCGAGATCGGCGTAGCCGCTGCCGTAAGGACCGATGCAGGGCGCGCAGCCCTCACCGCCGGCGGTTTCAATCAACGTGGCAGCCTGGTTGCGGAAATCCATGGAATTGTAATCGACCGGCTTCATCAACTTCATCCAGGCATCGCCTGAAAGTGTTCTGCCTGACTGGTCGATCATTGCTTGAAAGAGTTGCGGGTTGCTGCGCGATGGAGTGAGGGTTGCCGCGCGCAGGGTACGGTCGTTGATGATCAACCAGGCCGGCGCCGGTTCCCGGAGCGACGATGCGCAGGTCGTCGCGTTCAGCATGATGTCGTCCCGACGACAGCCCAGCAACATCGCACTGTCTTGTGTTTGGGCGGCAACGACGAAAAGGTTGTCGGAAACGGGCGTGGATTTTTTCTGCGACGGACAACCGACCAGCAGCAACAATGCAATTGTCAGGAAATAGATTTTTTTCACTTACAAGCTCCAGCGATTAAACTGCACGATGACATAGATCCAATTGATCAGCCAGAGCAAAAAAAAGATGCGTACAGGCCAGCGATGCTTTTTCGTCCAGGCGGTAATCGGGAATCCTTCGTAACGCATGATCAACGCCAGCGCCAGGTAAAAAATGCCGCCGATCGCCGCCAGCAGGAAGGCAACGCCCAGCGGATTGACGGCGAGACCGGTCATGACATTACCGCGGAGAAACAACGACCAGGCGGATGTCATTTTGCAAAAGGGGCAGGGTACGCCGGTGAGGTTGTACATCGGACAGGTCGACTTCATCTGGTGAAAGGGAATCAACGCCGCGGCGAGGATCAGCACCGCCAGCAGGGTCATCCAGATTATGCGATGGGTGTTTTTCGGTTGCATCAAATTAACGTGCCGCCGCCGGAACCACCGAACACCACCAGGGCGATGACGGCGATTACCATGGCGACGATCAGCACCATTGCCGCCGGCAGCAGCGTGGCCACCGCCGCGCGACCGACGGTTGTGCGATGCAGCACCGATCCGCCGACGATCAGCAAAACGAACTGCATGACCATCACCGCCAGTGCGCCGACCAACGGCACCACGGAAAACACCGCCGCAGCTTGCGAATAAAAGACAAGCTTAATCGTGGCGACCAGTCCGCTTTTGCCCGAGCCGACCAGGCGGTGGCAGCCGTGTAGAATCAGCACCTGGAAAAAGAGTGAAATGACGACCGAAAAGGGCGAGAACAAAATGGCGGCGATCACATCGGTGCCGGTGTAGGTCAGGTCGATGTTCAAATCGGAAAACAACCCGCCGCTTAACTGTTGCATCATGTCGGCCATCGGTGCGGCAAAAGCCAGGTTGTATAAACTTAAAAAGATGACCTGCAATACGCCGAACACCACACCGAAGCCGATCGCCCAATTGAGGTAATGCGATTGCGGCGAGACAGCGGCGAACGTTTCCCGTGGTTTACGCAGAAGCCCCTTGAGCATGTCAAAGGGTTTCGTCTCCTGCACATGGGCGTGGCAAACCATGTTGCCGTTGGCGTCGGGCGAGGCGCATTGATCGCAAACGAAGTAACCGCAGGTGCTGCAAACCGCGGTGGATGTGCGTTGTCCGCAGCGTTCGCAGATCGGAGTTTCGTCGAGCGATTGCCTGACCGGTTCGCTCGTTTCGTCGATTGCCGGCGCCTGCGGGGAAAAACGAAAGGTGTTGCCGCAAAGCGGGCAGCGGTAGACGCCTTCGTCTTGCACGCTGACTTTTTGCCGGCAATGCGGACAGCGTGTGATCATTTTACATCCTTTGTTGGGCGCGTTCGGCCCAGCGCTCGGCGCGTTCTTTCAGCTTTTTATTTTCGCCTTCTTTGCGCGGGTAATCGGGGATGTCGCCGTACTCGTCGGCCACTTGCGAAAACAGTTTAAACGCCGACGGCGCATTTTGCCGGAAATCCAACTCCAGTTCCGCCAGGTAAAGCATGGCGTAGGCGGCGAGGGTGCGCGTCTTTTTACGTTTGGCAAACTTTACCTGGAAGGCGCTCAGGTCGAGGATGGCGCGGTCGAGGTTTTTCAGCTTGAGGACGGTGGCGTCGCGGGATAAACGTATCGCCCGCACGCCGGCCGGTTCTTCGCCTTCCGGCGTGGCCAGCATAACGTTCGGATGCTGTTCGATGATCTGCTTATACGTTTCGACGCCCTGAGCGAATGCGCCGGCGTTGCGCCATTGCGTAAACGCCTCGAATTGCAGATCGGCGCGGTAAAACAGAATCCAAACCCGCGGTTCCTCTTCGACCGCCGTTTGCTCGAACGTGGTCAACACACCCATCTTTTTCGGTACGCTTGCCGGCATCGTTTTCAGCAGTGCGGGCAGCCTGCGAACCGCCGCGGCGGCCGCGCCGGAGGTAATCGAATCCAGTGTGACTTTTTGCCCCGGGAAGTCGCGCACGACCGTGAGCAACTCGGCGCTGGCGCGGTTGGGTTGGGTGAGTTGCATGTGCAGATCGGCCAAATGCAGATGGGCGATGACGCCGATCGGACCGAGGTATTGCCGGTCTTCGGCTTCGGTGCCGACCACCGCTTCGGGAAAACGCAGCAGGGTGCGCTGCAGAATTTCCATCGCTGTATACGGATTGTCCATCTTGGCGGCAAACAGGTCGGCCAGTTCGATGTTGGCCGTAGCGACGATCACGATCGGTCGCTGGGCGTCGTCCGGGTTGACCATCGTTTCGTTGTCTTGGTAGTTGGCCGTGACTTTCATCAGCACCGCGTAGGCTTGTTGGGTGCGATCGTGCCGGCGCAAGAGGTGATACAAATCGAACAGAGCCGTTTTGCCTTCTTCGTATCGCGGAAAATTTTCGTGCAGAATCAGGTATTCGCTTTGCAGCGCTTCCAGGTCGAGCGGGTCGGCTTCTTTCAGCTTGGCGATGCGCTGCTTGGCCATGCGAATGCCGCGGACGTCCGACGATTCGTCGTTTTCATCCAATCCTTCGATGGTAGGCGTCGGCGTTTCATCTTCCGCCGACGTGGCGCCAAGCGGAAGAGCGAGAAGCAACAACAAAAAGAGGCCGCCGATAATCAGGCGGCCCCTGGTATGATTGGCGATATGTGTCATTTCGATATGATTTTAAACTCGGTGCGACGGTTTTTCGCACGACCTTCCCGCGTGTTATTGCTGGCGATCGGATGATCCGGTCCGTATCCGGCGGTGGTCAACCGTGCCGGGTCGACGCCGCGATTGATCAGGTAATTGCGTACCGAATCGGCTCGCGCCTGCGACAGCGTCATGTTGCGGCCATGGTTGCCGCGGCTGTCGGTGTGGCCCTCGACGCGGACTTTCCAGGTCGGGTGCTTTTTCATCACCATAGCGATGTCTTCCAGAATGGGGAAGCTTTCCGGCAGCAGATCCGAACGGCCGGTGCGGAAGTTGATCATCTTTTTCAAGATGATGGCGTCGTCGGTGACTTTGATGTTGTCAGTTTCTTCCTGCGCTTCGTCGGGGCAGCCGTCTTCGTCTTCGAAGTCGTTCATGGTTTCCGCTTCGTTCGGGCAGAGATCGTTGGCGTCGAGGATGCCGTCCTGATCGTTATCCGGATCGGGGCAGCCGTTTTCGTCTTCGAAGCCGTCGATGTCTTCCGGCTCGGTCGGGCACTGGTCGACGTTGTCGAGGATGCCGTCGCCGTCGGCGTCGGGCGGTTCGGTCTCACGGCAGTTGTTCAACCAAACCCTGGCCGCCGCGATCTGCTCGCGCACGATGACCAGGTGATCCTGGCTTTCGATGTAATCGCGCTCGGACCACTCTTCGTGAGCGAAATCCAGGTGCGCTTCGGCGGCGGCGTATTCGCGTGGAGCGCAAACCTTCGCGCCCTGCGCTTCGATGCCGGCCAATTCGCCTTTCAACGCTTCCATCTGGGTGGCCAGACGGGCGCGGGTGTCGCAGCCGAATTGCGAGAACGCGACCAGGGCGAGAACCGTCAGGAGAATAAAGATGCGGCGGTTCATTGTGCACCCCCTTCTTCCACGGGGGGCGGTGGAGGCGGCGCGTCGGCTGTCCAGGGGATCATCGGCTCGGCATGGCGCTGTTGCGCAATCGCCTGCGCTTTAGCGGCCATGTCGATCGCTTTTTGCGCGTAGGCAGTCGCGGTCTGGTAGTCGGATTCGTTCAACTGCTTTTTTGCTTCGGCGAGGTATTGCTCGGCGCTGGCGAATTCGTACGGGGCCAGGTAATCGGCATGAACCGAACCGGCTTGCTTGACGGCCGTTTCGGCGCGCTTGACCACGTCTTCCGCAGCACACCCTCCCAGCAACAACAAAGACGTGAGAAAGACAAGCAATCCCGCGCCAATCCATAGTCTCCGGCGAGTCATCGGACACCCCCGAACAGGTGAAAATTACAGGTTCAAAGCATACATATCGGGACCGTCGGATGCTAACAGTGAATGGATATTTTTGTCAATCGCACAGGACGATTCGGTCAGGTCAGGCGCAAAAAGAGGCGGCCGACTTTAAGCACACCGGGCTTGTCGATCGACGCTTCGGCGTCGCTGATTTTCTCGCCGTCGAGTTTGACCGCGCCTTCTTTGACGAGCCGTCGCGCCTGACTGCGGCTCTTGTCCATCTTGGTCGCGATGATGTTGGTCGCCGTCGGCGGATCGAACGAAGCCAGCGGCGCTTCCGGAATGTCGTCCAACTCCAGCGTGCGTGCGGAAAACTTCTTGCGGAAGTCTTCGGCGGCGTCGTTGGCGGCCTGCTTGCCGTGGAAACGTTCGACGATGAAGTGCGCCAGTTGTTTTTTCATCGCCATCGGATCGGCTTTGATCTGCTTTTCGATTTCCGCCAACTCGTCGCCGACCTTGCCGACCACGATGTTGTACCAGTTGGGCATGATCTCATCGGGAATCTTCATCGTACGACCGAACTGATCGACTGGGTCCATCTTGACGCCGATGTGGTTGTCCAGGCTCTTCGACATCTTTTCCTTGCCGTCAATGCCCATCAGAATCGGCATCAGCAGCGCCACCTGCGGTTCCATCTCGCGTCGTTCCATCAGGTCGCGCCCGACCAGAATGTTGAACTTCTGTGCCGGGTCGCCCATTTCGATGTCGGCTTCGATGGCTACCGAGTCGTATCCCTGCAGCAGCGGGTAGCAGAGTTCGTGTAAACCCAACGGCAGGTTGTTTTCGTAACGCACGCGGAAGGTATCGTGTTGCAGGAATTGGGCGAGGGTGACTTCCTGCATCAGTTGCAGCGTACGGGCCAGGTCGAACTCGCCGTACCATTCGGTCTGATAGCGGACTTCGGTGCGGTCGGGATCGAGCACGGTGTAAAGCTGATCCATGTATTTGTCGGCGTTGACGCGAACCTGGTCGGCGTCGAGCGCAGTGCGGGTGGCGTCGCGACCGGTGGGATCGCCGATGCGTGCGGTGTAGTCGCCGATGACGACCACGCCGATGTGACCCAGGTCTTGCAATTGGCGCATCTTGCCGTAAGGCACGAGGTGGCCGATGTGTACGTCAGGCGCAGTCGGGTCGATGCCGACCTTGATGCGCAGCGGGCGTTCGGCTTTCAGCGCCTTGGCGACCTTCGCTTTCATTGCGTCCAACGGCACCACTTCGTGCGCGCCGGATAAAATCGTCTGCATCGTCTTTTCGACGTCGGTAACCATGGATGCTCCTTTTGTTAGCGCCGGGCCGAAAGAATAGACAAGTTCGCCGCAAGCCTCAAGGCCGCCAGGCCAGGCTCAACTCGCCCCAGGATACCGCGCCGCTTTCGTCAGGCAAACCCGCAATGTGATTGTTCTGTTCCAGCAGCCAGACGCCGCCGGATGCGCGCAGGGAAAAGCAGTCGCCGAGTACGATGAGCGCGCCTTCAACGCCCGTCATTTCCGTTTCGATCTGCCGCCAGCGTTTGTCGGCCGAATCGCCGCGCACTTCCAAACGAGCCGGCCAGGGCGTCCACAGGCGTACGCGTCCGGTGTGACGCCGCGTGCAACAGCCGATTTCGTGCCCGATGATTTCATCGTGGAAGGTGTAACCATCGGTGTAGATGTAGTGCTCGTACCATGGGCTTTGTGCTTGCGTGTTGGCAAATTCGTAGGTCACGTCGATGACGCCGAAGTCGAGCAAGCCGCCCCACAACAACGCCTGGTTGGATGGAAAGTAATTGTGCACCGAGTCTGCGCCCATTTCGCCCCACAACTCCACCTCGCGCAGCGGCAACCAGCGATCCCACAAGCCGCGCAGGGAGCCGAGACTCAGCCGTGCGTCGAATTGCGCCAGTTGGTTGGTGTCGCTGTCGGCGTATTCGTGTTCGCTGCGACCGACGATGATGTCGCCGACATCGGATAAATCCAGATCCGACCGTCCTTCGCCGCCGGCTTGAATCGCTCGCGATACGCCCAATTCAAGCACGTTGAGAAATTGGCCCGTCAGTCGCCCGCCGAAAAGCAAAGCGTTCGGGAACTCGCGGTCGTCTTCCAGCTTGGCGACCAGGCCTTGAATGCGCCATGTGCCGAAAAGCGGATGCACGCGGGGCAGGGCGAAAGATTCGCGGCTGCCCAGGCGCACGTGGTCGAGCGGTCCGGCGTTGTCGGTCAGCAGAAAATTACCGAAGCGCCCCGGTCCCCACCAAAAGTCGTCGCGCCCGATTTCAACGGCGACGTTGCCGACCGCGCCCATGACGTAGCCGCGGCGCAACTCGCCCGCCGGTATCCAATCGTCGTTTTCCAACGGCAGTCGCGCTTCCGGACGGGTGCGGTAGGTGAATTGCGGCTCGACGGTGAGCGAGAAATGACGCTCGACGGTCGCGTCGGCTGAAAAACCAAGCGCCATCTCCCAAACGCGCGGATCATTGCGCGGCCAAGGGTCGAACGTCGGCCCGGCCTGTGTCAGATAACGCCCCTCCAGATAAAGCCGGTGCAGTTTCGCTGCCGCTTCGACGGCGCCGTTGTCTTCGCCGGATGCCAGGTAGGCCAGTTCATCGCGCAGCCAACGTCGCAGCAATTGGTAGCGCGCGCGGAAACCGGCGTCGGTGCGTAGGCGGCTGCGCATCATCGGCAGTTCGCGCATGGCGTCGAGGTGGCGGGCGATTTCCAGTCGGGTGATCGGCAGCGTGGTCAACGGAAATTCGTAGCCGGCTTCATCGCAAACCTTGACGAACAACTCCATCAGCTCGCCGCGTGCCGGGGCGTTGGACAAACCGGCGGCATTGGCCGAAACGGCGCAGAGCAAAATCAACAATCCGATGGTCATCCAGCGCACAAACTTCCCCGTTGGAGGTCAATGCCTCATCTACCACCATCGGGTAGTGCGCGTACGGCGTTGAGTTAATTTTTGTTGATGCGCGCGCGCAGGTCACGCACGGCCTGCGCGACATCAGGCGCTTTAGTTACCGCGGTAACCACGGCGATGCGCCGTGCTCCGGCGTTGACCACCAGGTCGATGTTGTCGGCGTTGATGCCGCCCATGACGGTGAACGGAATCTGTAGGTGCGGCGCGATGTCTTTGATCGCTTCCGGTCCGAGAAAGACCTTGTGCTCGGGTTTCGTGCCGGTGGGGAAGATGGGGCCGACGTTGACGTAATCTGCGCCCTGCTGCTGCGCTTCCAGCGCCTGGGCGAGGTTGTGCGTGCTGCGACCGATGATCAACTCCGGCGCCAGCTTGCGGGCCGGCTCGAGCGGAAAATCAGCCTGACCCAGGTGTACACCGTCGGCGTCGACGGCCAGGGCGAGGTCGATGTGGTCGTTGACGATCAGCAAAACACCCGCTTCGGCGGTTTTGCGCCGAAAAGCGACTGCCAACTCGTAAAGTTGGGCCATCGGCATTTCCTTCTCACGCAGTTGAACGATCTTGGCGCCTCCGGCGATGATGCCGTCCAAAATCTCTAAACTAGTTCGCCCTTGCGAAAGCGGCTCGGCTGTCACCGGATAGAGGTCAATATTGTTGAAAAGTTTGATTCTTTTTGATAAACGCATAGATACAACCTATTACTTAATTAACTACTTTAAGTTTTTGGGGCGTCGATAAACGCCGCGTCAAAGTCTTTCCATACCGGTTCTCGTCCCGCTGATTCGATTGCTTTTGCCACTTCGCTGGGGCCGCGTTCGTCGTGTACGGCGAATTGCTGCCCGCTGCCTTCCGGGTCTCGATAGCCGCCGGGGTTGGTTTTGCTGCCGGCGCTCATTCGGGTTACGCCGAGGGGGATCAGCGAATCGCGCAGGGCGGCCGGTTCGCGTGTTGAAACGACGACTTCGGCGTCGTGCAGCACCAGGCGCAGGGCGGCGAGCATGTGCGTGAGGGCGCGGTCGCCGACCGGTGCGGGCGGTTGGTAGCCGCCGGGCGCGGGACGCAAACGCGGGAAACTGAATGCCACCCGGCTGCGCCAGAAGCGCTTGGCCAGGTAGCGACCGTGCAATGCGGTGAGCACCGCTTCCTCGCGCCAGTCTTTCAAACCGAGTAGTGCGCCGATGCCCAGCGAGCGAAAGCCTGCTTCGCCGCCGTGTTCGATGGCCGCCACCCGCGCGTCGAAGTCGGCCTTCGGCCCCTCGTGGACGGATGCGTACACCTCGCGGTCGTAGGTTTCCTGGTACAACACGAGCGCATCGACTCCGGCGCGTTCCAGACGGCGGTAATCGTTCAGATCCATCGGGAACACTTCGATGCTGATCGAGGCGAACCGGCCGACCAGTTTTTTTACCACCGCTTCGAGTTGATCGACATCGAAAGCGCGCGGCGCTTCGCCGGACACCAGCAAGATGTGCCGGAAGCCCTCGGCGTGCAGAATCTCCGCTTCTTTCACCGCTTCGTCGACCGTCAGCACGGTGCGGTTGATTTGATTGCGCCGGGCGAAGCCGCAGTATTTGCAGTTGTTGACACAGACGTTGGAGACGTACAGCGGCGCGTATAAGTTTACGATGCGGCCGAACCGATGCGCGGTGATCGCGCCGGCCCGACGGGCCATCGTTTCCAGCAGCGTGTCGGCGGCGGGCGAAAAAAGCAGAGGAAGTTCGCGGTCGGCGATGCGGTCGCGGCGCAGCAAGGCAGCGACCTGCGCGGGTTCGGCTTGCGCCATCTGCTTACGCAGTTGCGCGAGATCAAGCGCGTCGATGACCGCGGCGAAGCTCAATCGTCCTCCTTGTGCAGAAATCCGGTCAGCGGGCTCGAAGCGCGAGCGTGAGCCGTGGTTTCGGCAGCTCCGGCCAGGCGCGCCATCTCGCCGGCCTGCACGCCGATCTTGAACGCTTCGGCCATTTTCACCGGATCGTCGGCGATGGCGATGGCCGTGTTGACCAGTACCGCGTCGGCGCCCATCTCGATCGCTTCGGCGGCGTGGCTGGGCAGACCAAGCCCCGCGTCGACGACCACCGGCACGGTCGCCTGCTCGATGATGATTTCGATCTGATCGCGCATGCGCAGCCCGCGGGCGCTGCCGATCGGCGCGGCCAGCGGCATCACCGTGGCACAGCCGGCTTCGGCCAGGCGCAGGGCGAGAATCGGATCGGCGTTCATGTAGGGCAGCACGACAAAGTCGTCTTTGATCAGCATCTCCGCCGCCTTCAGCGTTTCGGCGGGGTCGGGCAGCAGGTAGTTGGGCTCGGGCGTCACTTCCAGCTTGATCCAATTGTTGCCGGTCGCCGCACGGGCCAGCCGGGCCAGGCGCACCGCCTCTTCGGCGTCGCGCGCACCGCTGGTGTTGGGCAGCAGCTTGTACTGGCTGAGGTCCAGGTGCGACAGGGTTGGGTCTTCCGGATTGTTCAGGTCGACCCGCCGCAGCGCCGCGGTGACCAGTTTGCTGCCGCTGGCGAGGATCGCGTCGGCCATGACCTGAGGTCCGGGGAATTTGCCGGTGCCGACCAGCAGGCGGCTGGCGAAGGTTTCCCCGGCGATGATCAGCAGTCCGTTTTCCGCCGGCATATCATCCTCCTCCGACGAAACGCACCAATTCGATGCGGTCGCCGTCGTTGATCGGTGTTGTTTCGTATTGTTCGGGTTTCAGCATTTTTTCGTTGATTTCAACGGCCAGGTTTTTCGTCGAGACGTTCATCACCCGCAGCAACTCGCCGAGGGTGGCAACGCCGTCGACCACGTGCGCTTCGCCGTTGACCGTCAAATTCATACCGGTTCCTTTCCCAGAAGCAGACGCAGCACCGCGTTGGCCTGGTGATGCGCCGCAACGCCGACCCGCGGGGCCATCAGGCCGCGTCCGGGTTCGACGGCGCTGGTTTGATCGCCGACAACATACAAGTTGTAGGCTACCTTGCGCGTGCGGATCTGGTCGGCCGGTTCATCGCCGGCTACGCCGCTGGCGGCGACGACGGGCAGGTGCGGCGCCAACGTGCGCGCCAGCATCGCCTTGGCTTCGGCGTCGTCGAAGCACTCAACAACGACATCGCAACCGGCGAACGTTGCCTGCGCGTTGTTTTCATCCAGGCGCAGTTGTTTCGTTTCAAGCGTAACGTACGGGTTGATCCGTTGCAGCGTCTGACTCAGCGCCTCGACTTTCGGCAGCCCGAGTTGATCGATGAAGTATTGCTGGCGATTTAGGTTGCTCGGTTCGACGACATCGAAGTCGACCAGAACCAATTGGCCGACGCCGACTCGCGCCAGGGCGATGGCGACGGCGCTGCCCAAGCCGCCGAGACCGGCGACGCCGACGGTCGCCGTTTTCATTTTTTCATGCACGCCCGGCGTGTGACGGGCGACCAGCAGCGCTTCCAACTCGTCGGCGCTCGGTGTGCGCCCGCGTTGAATCAAGGTAATGCAATCGCCGTCGGCGAGGACGTCTTCATCGTTGGCCGGATGACCGTTGCGTATCGCCACGTCGGCGTCCGGCATTTCCTGCGCCCGTAGTTGGGCGAGGGTCGTGCCTTCCGGCAGTTCGAGCAGACGTTCGTTGAGGCGGACGGCGATCATTTTTTCAGCGCCCTCCGCGAGGTGCGAATCGCGCACAACTCGCCGCACATGGTACAGACGTCGCGCTGCGCGTCTTCGCTGGCCTGCCGCCGCGCACGTGCGACGACGGGGTCGAGGCAGTTGGCGAACATCTCTTCCCAGTTCAATTCCTGCCGGGCTTTGCTCATGGCCAGGTCGCGTTCGATGGCTGCGGGCAAACCCTTGGCGATGTCGCCGGAATGGGCGGCGATTTTGGCGCTGATCACACCCTGTCGCACGTCTTTCAGATCGGGCAAAGTCAGGTGTTCGGCCGGGGTGACGTAGCAGAGAAAGTCGGCGCCGGCGGCGGCGGCGATCGCTCCGCCGATGGCCGCGGTGATGTGGTCGTAGCCGGGCGCGATGTCGGTGGTCAGCGGGCCGAGCACATAAAATGGTGCGCCGTCGCAAAGGCGTTTTTCGATGCTGACGTTGGCTTCCACCTGGTCGAGCGGAATATGGCCGGGGCCTTCGATCATTGCCTGCACGCCTTTGGCGCGGGCGCGGCGGGCCAGTTCACCGAGTACAATCAGTTCTTCGATCTGCCCGCGGTCGGTGGCGTCGATGATCGAGCCGGGACGCAGCGAATCGCCCAGCGAAAGGGTGACGTCGTACTTGTGACAGATGTCGAGCAGACGGTCGTAGTATTCGTACAGCGGATTTTCCGCGTCGTGCTTTTTCATCCAGGCGGCGATGATGCTGCCGCCGCGGCTGACGATGCCCATCACGCGGCCGGTGCTTTCCAGCGCGGCGAGGGCGTTGCGGGTGGTGCCGCAATGCACGGTGATGTAGTCGATGCCGCTGGCGCATTGCTGCTCGATGACGTCGTACAACTCGTCGACCGTGAAGTCGACGATGTCGCGTCCTTCGCGGGCCAGCTTGGCCGAAAGCGCGTAAATCGGTACCGCGCCCATCATCACCGGGCAGGCGTCGAGCAGCGTTTTGCGGATGGCGAGCAGGTCGCCGCCGGTGGAAAGATCCATCACCGAATCGGCGCCCGCTTCGACGCTGACGTTGAGCTTGAGGACTTCTTCGTTGACGTCGAAGTGGCTGGGACTGGTGCCGATGTTGGCGTTGACTTTGGTGCGCAGCCCTTCGCCGATGCCCATCGGGTGAAAATCGCGTCCGACGTTTTTCGGAATGACGACGCGTCCGGCGGCGATGCGCTGCCGCAACGTTTCCGCGTCGACGTGTTCGTCGTCGGCGACGGTTTTGATGTCTTCGGTGAGCTCTCCGGCAATCGCGTGCTCGAGCAAGGTCGGCATGACGTTCTCCTTAAACGATAAAACTCTCTGACCGGTGCCGATCAGAGAGCCGAAAACCCAGTGCCGTTGAAGGCGGAAAACGTTGAAGACGACTCCCTGCGCGGGCATTACCCCGATCAGGTTCCAAGGGTGTTTTCTCAGCCCGGATTGGCTTTCCGAGCACCCCCGTCTTGTTCCGTTGGGCAGTCTAGTCCCGCTTCAGTGAGGCTGTCAATCGGATTCGATTTCTTCGATCCGCGCTTGCAGCCGTCCCCGATGCAGACGGACGCCGACGCGTTCGTCGACCTTGGTTTCGCTTGCGTTGCGCATGGCGACGCCGCTTTCGTTGGTGACGATGGCGTAGCCGCGCGAGAGCACGGCCAGCGGACTGAGGGCGGTGAGGGCGGCCCCGCTGCGGTCGAGCTGCTGTTGGCGTTCGCGCAGCAACGTACGGAACTTGTGTTCGAGGCGGTCGCGGAGCACGGTCAGGCGCGCGCGTTGATCGGCCAAACGCGTTTTCGGGGCGAGCGAACGCAGTTGTTGGGTCAGAGCAAACACGCGGTGTTCGTGATCGCGCACCATCGACTGTGCGGCGCGGATCATGGTGTCCTGCAACTCATCGAGTTCGCGCGACAGCGTTGCCGTCGGCACGCCCTCGCGCAGCAGGCGGCGGTTGAGGTCAAGATGACGATCACGACGGCCGGCGACCAGATTGACCACCGCGCGTCCGGCGCGGCGCTGGTTGTTTTGCAGTGTCGTCAACAGGTCGGTCGTTTTGGGCACGGCCAATTCGGCGGCGTGGGTCGGCGTGGCCGCGCGCACATCGGCGGCGAGATCGCACAAGGTGACGTCCACCTCGTGACCGACGCCGCTGATCACCGGCACGGGGCTGTTGACCACCGCCTCGACAACCGCTTCTTCGTTCCAGGCCCACAGATCTTCCGGACTGCCGCCGCCGCGTCCGACGATGAGCAGGTCGGGGTGCGCCGTTTCGTTGAGTTCGGCAATGGCCCGTGCGATGGCCGCCGGAGCGGTGTCGCCCTGCACGAGGGTCGGCGCGACGACCACGTGCTGGTTGGGTCGCCTGTTGTAGATGATGCGCAGCATGTCGTGCAGCGCGGCGCCGGAAAGGCTGGTGACGATGCCGATGATGTGCGGCAGAAAAGGCGGACGGCGCTTGCGCTCGAGGGCGAAGTAGCCTTTGTCCGCCAGTTTCTTTTGCAGTTGCAGAAAAGCGGCGTACATTGTGCCGAGGCCGACCGGTTCAAGGTAATCGACGACGATCTGATATTCGCTACGCGGACCGTAGGCGCTGAGTTTGCCGCGGACCAGCACCTCCTGGTTGGCTTCGGGCACAGCGCGCATGTAGCGTTGAATGTGACGGTAGAGCACGCAGCGAATGGATGCTTTGTCGTCTTTGAGCGTGAAGTAAACGTGCCCGCTGGCCGGTTTGCTCAAGGCGGTAACTTCGCCGCGCACGAACACGTCGGGGAACGTTTGCTCAAGTTGATTTTTGATGGAGGCGGCCAGTTCGGAAACGGTCCATACCTGGCCCCTGGGCTCACTCATTTAAAATTTCTTGACCGGTTCGGCGACCTGCTCGCCGCTCAGCGCGGCGGCGATGTGCCGCTCCAGGTCATGGTGTTCGGGCGGCCCGATCCAATTTTTCAGCAGCTTGCCGTTGCGGTCGTACAGATAGCTGGCCGGGATGGCCGAGACGCCGTAGTGCTGAATCAGTTCGGGTGAGGGAGTTGCGACCGGATAACGGATGCGTTGTCGCTGCACGATTTTGCGCACGTTTTCGGCCGTGGTCAGATCCATGTTGACCGCGATGATACGCAGGTCGTCATTTTGATGTTTTTTATGCAGCTCATTGAGCAGCGGAATTTCCGACAGACAGGGACCACACCACTCGGCCCAGAAAACCAGTAACAGCGGTTTGCCGAGATGCGTGTTCAATGGGGTGTCTTGTTCGGTGTCAATCAAACGATAACTGGCGGCGATGCCGCGAATCGAATCGGGCTCAGCCGAAACGCTCGACAAGCCGGCGATCATCAACGCCGTGATCGCAATCAAAAGCCATTTTTTTCTTTTCATACGAAACTCACAACCTAGTTGGAACCGGTGGCAAAACGCTTCAACTCGGCAAGCATGGCCTCTTCGCCGGGCCAACCGGTGAAATGGGTCAACACCTTGGTGCGGTCCTTCGTGCCGACGATGGCGTTGTTGGGCAAAGCCGCTCGCAGACCGAACGTCGACAGATCACTCAATTTACCATAGACAACCGGGTAGGGCACGTTCATCTCTTTGACGAATGCGGCACCGTCGGCCCGTTCGTCGTCCATGTTGATGCCGATGATGACGAAGCCCTCATCTTGATGTTCATTCCAGATTTTAGCCAGGTGCGGTAGTTCTTCTTTGCAAGGCCCGCACCAGGAAGCGAAGAAGTTGAGAAGGATCACTTGATCGTCATACGCCGACAGATCGGCCGGGTTACCCTCGGCGTCGGTCCAGGCGAGTTGATCGAGGGACGCGGCGGCAGGCGCACCGGCTTCTTGGGCGAAGATCACGCCCCCGGCGCCCAGCATGGCAACGGCGACGATCAACGCGGGCCAGCGAACCGGTATTTTCGCGCCCAGTTTTAGCGTAATGACAACGCCCATGGCCACGGTCGTGGCGACCAGCGGAATCCATAGCGGAATTTGGAAGGGGTTGAACAGCAGGTAGGAAGCGGCGATGACCAGAATCGCACCGATGGTCATTTCCACCGTTTCCATGTGCTGTTTCATTTTATTGAACAGCCCCATAAAGGCGTTGAGGAACAGCGCGGTCAACAGGAACGGAATCGCCAGGCCGGCAGCGTAAGTCGCCAGCAGAAAAGCTCCGTAACCCGGCTGGGACGCAGCAATCAGCAACACGCTGGCGAGGATCGGGCCGATGCACGGCGTCCAGCCGAAGGCGAAAGCCAGGCCGAACAGCAGCGACGAAAACGGCCCCATTTTTTTGCCGCCGCCGCCCATGTCGAAGCGTTTTTCGTAGTTGAGAAACTTGATTTGAAAGGCACCGATAAAGTGCATGGCCAGAACTAAGATGACGGCCGCAGCGCCGAAGGCGATTTCGCGCTGATAGGTGTTGAGGAATTTGCCCATGGTGGTCGCGCCCAAGCCAAGCGCGATGAACACGATGGAAAATCCGAGAACGAACAGCAGCGTATTGCCGAAAACCTTTTTCAGCCGCGTGCCGAAACTTTGCTCGGTTTGCAGTTGATCGAAGCTCAGCCCCGAGAGAAAGCTGAGGTAAATGGGAATCAGCGGCAGCACGCAGGGCGTGAAAAAGCTGAGCAGACCCTGAATGAAACTGATGCCGAAAGCGGAAATCAACGAGGAGCCGAGTACTTCATTCATGAGGCGGATTTCCCTAAAGCAAAGCGGGGTACGGTTGTGCGCCGCGCCCCGCCACCGTTTATCGCTAAGGGAAAGTTAATCTTCCTCGATGCTATAATCAACCCGACAGTTGACGAAAGTGAATGTTTTCTCGTTTTTTCCGATAAATGCGAAGGGTACCGGGCGATTGCGCCGCAGGTTACTATCGGTGGCGACAAACGTCGTGCGTTGATCGACGCGGCGGTTCTGATCGTCGTAGAAGGTGATCAACACCTTGATGTTGCGTAACGGCACGTCGGTCAAGTTGACCACTTTACCGCTAATCGTGTAATTGCCGACCTCGTCGATCGTCCATTTGACGTCGATGATGTCGATCGACTTTTCCACGCGTTCGGACAAGGCCTTGCGCATCGCCTTGATTTCCGAGCGGCTGCGGACGTCGGCCTTGCGGATCCAGCCTTTGAGCTCGTTGCCGGTATTCTGGCCATTGATGATGATCGGCGCCTGGATTTTGTACCAGCCTTCGATGTTGTCGACCAATATAAATACCGCGCTGTCGTGTTCGAGCATGCCGATGGAATTGGCGGTGGGCATCGGCTGCTCGAAAACGGCGCTTTGATCGACAGTTACTACGCCGACGTCGATGAACTTCGGCGCCAGTTCAGGACCTTCACCGCTGAAGGATTGAAGGAATTTGAAGCTGAATAGGACCAGGAAGATGACAATGACCAGCAATCCGAGGACAGCCAGGAAGTTGCTGGAGCGTTTGAGGTGCTTAATGTCCTCTTCGATCTCGTGGTCGACCTTGTTCAGCTCATCATTGGACTGGCTGGCGGTGTTATCACTCATGCAACCTTCCTCCCAACGAAAGAATTGGAGGCATCACGACCTTCACTGGCCGCTGACGGGTAATGGCGCCTCCACCGTTTCGTAGCTGCCGTCGCGAAAAACCTCGAGGAGATGTCGTCCATCTCGCTGCCATGATTCCCGAAAATCAAACTGCCCGTCGAAATCCAGATCATATTCGGTCTGAGTGATTTCGCCGTCGCGAAAACGGGTCAGGGCGTCGAACGCGCCGTCGCCGTTGGTATCCTGTTCAACGAGGGTCAGGTCGCCCCGATCCCAGGTCTCTCGAATATCAACGGTGCCGTCGCGGTCTAAATCCTGCACGATGACCCCGTCTTTGATCACCGCCAGGGAGTTAAAAAGAACATCCGATCCGGCGACCACCGAAACGATGGAAACCAGCGTAAGTATCAGCAAAATGACCAGAATAGTCTTCTGCATGCCGGCATCCGTGCGTTTCGTGAATACACCGGTTCGCTGAATAATATCACTCTCTTATCACAGGTACCATGAAGGCCTTTTTGAATCAAGACCTTTCTACTGCAACCCTGCGAAATTGCTTAGCCCTTCTTGACACCTTATGGATAGTCATGTAACCAGACCAAACCAAAGAACAAGGACGAAGCATGGCTCGTTCCGATCAAAAAACTCAGAGCGGATGGTTCGATTTTCTCGCCTCGCTTAAAGTGACGGTCTATACCCTGATTCTGTTGGGGCTGGCCGGCCTGGCTGGTACGCTGATCCCACAAAAGGGTATTTCACTGACCGCCAAGAACTACGCCGACTTAATGGAAAGCACATTCTGGCGGGTGCTGGATAAACTGGGTCTGCTCGATGTTTTTCACAGCTTCTGGTTTTTGCTGCTGGTCGCTTTGCTGGTGGTCAACCTGATTGCCTGCACCTGGCGCTACGTGCAGCGGCTCGAGCGCCGCATGAAAAAGGTCGATGCGGTGTTGGACGAGCAAGCCATCGCGCGGCAGACCCTGGTGGAAAAACGAGCGATCAAGATAGATCCGCCCCGCGCTGCCGAGATCCTGAACGAACGCTTTACGAAGTTCGGCAAGACCCAGCGCACCGAAGAAGACGGCGTCGTGCATCTGTTTGCCGAAAAGCAGGGACTTTCCCGCTATGCCGTCGTGATTATCCACCTCAGCATTCTGTTTATTGTAGTCGGGGCCATGCTGCGTTTACTGTTTGGCCTCGAAGGCGAAATGCAATTGCCCGAAGACGGCCGACAGAATCTTTTCCTGACGCAGAATGAAGAAGTTTATCGCCTGCCGTTTGAAATCCGCTGCGACAAGTTTGAATTGGAAATGTACGAAGACGGCCGTATGCCGAAAGATTACCGCAGCCACTTGGTTGTATTACGCGACGGAAAGGAAGTGCTGCGCAAAGTGATTGAAGTTAACGATCCGCTGACGGTCGATAATTTCCGCTTTTTCCAATCCAACTACGGCAGACGCAGTTTCCCGATTCTTCGGGTTACCGGGCCGAGCGGCGAGGTCACCTATCCGGTGATGTTCGACCGCATTCAGTCGATTCCAGGAAGTTCGGCCGGTTTGCGGGTGGACAGCGCCAGCGATCAAGGCGGCATTTTACGAATTCACCTGAAGGTAATCGACGGCGAATCCCTGTACGAGGGCTGGCTGATCGAAAAGGGCGAGGCAGCGGGTTTTGGCCCTTACCAAATAGCCTTCACCGGTTATAAAAACGACTATTTCACCGGGCTGATGATCACCGCCGATCCGGGCGTGAATCTGGTCTGGTTCGGTATGGCGATCTTTTTCTTCGGCTTTTTCTGGTCGATGTTTGCCGCGCACCAGCGGGTGTGGGCGCAGATTAAAGAAGGCGAAGTCGTCGTGGCCGGCAGCGCGCGCAAACGCCGCGATCAACTGGCCGAGTGGATCAAGCAAAGTATGACGTCGGTGGAAAACGGGTAGGGTATGAAAGTCTTTCTTGGCGAAATCATCAGCGGTGTTTTCAGCGGACGAGCCTACCCGGCCAGTTCGGCCTTTTTCGACCTGGCTTTTCTGGTGTTTTTGCTGGCGACGGTCGCTTACCTTGTTTACCTGGCCGGCAGAAAAGATCTGTGGTGGAAAATCGGCGTCGGCGCGAGTGCCGTGGCCGCCGTCTTGATGACGCTGGCGTTGGCTTTTCGCTGGGTCGCCGCGGGGTGGGATCACCCGCCGTTCACCAATTTGTATGAGTCACTGGTCTTTTTCGCCTGGGGCATCGTCGTTCTGTATTTGTTCTTGGAATGGCGTTACCAGGTGAAGGTCGCCGGCGCGTTCATCATTCCGCTGGCCTGCATCACGATGGGCCTGGCCAGCTTGTCGCCGAACAAGGCGATCGAACCGTTGGTTCCCGCGTTGCAATCGATTTGGCTGCACCTGCACGTGATGGTCGCCAGCATCGGTTACGCCGCGTTTCTGGCCGCCTTCGCCTTCGCCGTGCTGTACTTCGTCAAAGACAAAGTGCGTTTGGAATGGTTCGTCTTGACGGTTGGCGCCTTTACGGTGCTGGCTATTCTGGCCGCCACCAAGGGTTCGGTGTTTACGCTGCAATACCTGACTGACGCATTCACCATGAAAAACGGCGTTTGGATTAAAAAAGCATTGCCGGCAACGGCCCACGGTGCGCAGCCGATTATTCAGCAGATCGTCGTGCCGGGCGTCGGTTCGCTGCTTTTGTTGTCGTTGATCACCGGTTTGGTCGCCGTCGGCAACGCGATATTCAACATCGTCAAAACCGAAGAAAGCCTTTCGACGATTTCACAGTACGCGGTCATGTTGACCTTTGCCTTGTTCACCCTGTCGATGATCGTGTTGCTCGTACAACTCGGACGCATGCCCGCGGCCCGGCTGGCGGGCAATCCGTATTCCTTCGCCATGCTGGTGCTGGTCTGGCTCGGTTGGCTGTTTGCTCTAATCGCCACCCAACGTTACGACTCGCTGGTCGAGGCGCTGCCGCCGGTAAAAACCCTGGATCGCATGACCTACAACACCGTGATGATCGGTTTCCCATTGATGACGCTGGTAATCATCACCGGCGCGATCTGGGCCAACCAGGCCTGGGGCCGTTACTGGGGCTGGGACCCGAAGGAAACGGCCAGTCTGGTGACTTGGTTGATCTACCTGTTGTTTCTGCACACGCGCCTGACTCAGGGGTGGACCGGACGCCGCAGCATGATCATCGCGGTGATCGGCTTCGCTTCGGTCGTGTTCACCTACCTTGGCGTCAATCTGTTGCTATCCGGACTGCATGCCTACGCGACAGGATAAACGATGCAGGTCAAGCAAGCCGTTTTTATCACCAGCGCCGTCAAACCGGCGGGATATCCGCCCGCCGACCGGCCGGAGATCGCCTTCGCCGGGCGCAGCAACGTCGGAAAAAGCACGCTGCTCAACGCGCTGGTCGGCATGCGTAAGCTGGCTAAGGTCAGCCAGAAGCCGGGTAAGACGCGCCTGATCAATTTTTTCGACGTCGACGAACGCTTTTACCTGGTAGATCTGCCGGGCTACGGCTGGGCCAAGGTTTCGCGCGAAGAACGCAAATCCTGGCAGAAGATCACCGAAACCTATTTGCAAAAACGTAAGACGCTGCGGTGCGTGGTCGTGCTGGTCGACCTGCGCCGTGGTCTGGGCGAATTGGACGTCACCCTGCTCGAATACCTGGAAACGATCGGCGTGCCCGCACTGGTGGTGTTCACCAAAGCCGACAAAATGAAAGGCAATCAACTCCGCCGGCAGATTCAGCAGATCGCCGATCAACTGGGCGTTGAAAAAAACGAACTGTTGATATCAAGCGCGTTGAAAAAGCAGGGCGTGAAGGAAATCTGGAGTCGCCTGGAAGCAATCCTCGCCGATCACTGACCGGGCGAAGTGTACCCCAACGAAAACAGACGCTGCTTAAGATCTTCGGGCAGGTCGACCTGGTTGAGCAGGTCGCCGACCAACTCGTCCGACAATTGCATCTGCGCGATCAGCCATTGCTGATATTGTTCGTGCATTTGATCGACCAGCTCGCGATGCTCGAACAATGCGTTGGTCGTTTCCTTCGGGTCGACGTCCATGCGGAACAGTTTGAGTGGCGCGCTGTCCTGGTCGTGAATCAGTTTGTCGAAACCGCGGACCATGCCTTTGATCTGCAGACCGTACAACATGTTTTCCACGTACAGCGTCCGGTCGGGAATCGACTCGGCCAACACGTTTACGCCGGGCAGTCCCGACGGTGGTTCGAAACCGGCGATGTGCGAAATGGTGGGGAACAGGTCGATGAGGCTGACCGGATTTTCGTTGACGGCGCCGCCGGTAATGCGGCCGGGCCAGCGCACGATCAACGGCAGGTGCAGCAATTCCTGATAAAGCGTGTGCCCGTGCTCGATGCTGCCGTGGTCGAATAGCTCCTCGCCGTGGTCGGCGGTGTAAATCACGACGGTGTTCGCCGAAAGACCCAGGTCGTCGATCTTGGTCAGCAGGCGATTGACGTGACGGTCGACGTAGGCGACGTCTTGATCGTACAAATAGGCGATTCGTTCTTTGTCCGCCCCGCTTAATTGAATCGTGCCGGCGCGCACCGAACGGAAATCCCAGAACATGTCGCTAAACTGACCCACGTAGCCGAGGTCGAAGCTGATGTCGGCATCGTCGGCATGCGACAGGTAAGGGATGTGCGGATCCATGTAATGCACCCAGAGGAAAAACGGCGTGTCCATTTTCTGCAAACGCTCCAGGCGGGCGGCGGCGCGGTTGGTCATCACTTCGGCGCGGTAGTCATCGTGTGAATTGTAGAACCAGAGCATCAGCGTGCGCTGCATGATCGAGCCTTGAATCGGTTGCAGCCAGGCCGGCGCGCCGGTGTGCTCGAAGTAAGTGAAGCCGCGGTCGAAGGCCAGTTCGCCGCGCAGGAAAGGATTGGTGATCACCGCCTCGGTGCGATAGCCGTGCGCGGTCAGGTGCGTGGCGATGGTCGGGTACTCGCCGTACAACGTGCAGAGTTTTTCCAACTTTAATGCGCCGGGGTAGTGGCCGGAAAAAATGGTGGTGAAGCTGGGGCCGGTCCAGGGGCTGGTGGTCATGGCGCGGGTATAAAGCATCCCTTCGTTGGCCATGCGTTTGGCCGCGGGCGTTTCGATTTTTTTGTAACCGTAGGGCTCCAGGCGATCGGCGCGCAGGGTGTCGATGGTAATCAGCACGATGTTCGGTGCGTCGGCTGCCGGTTGTGCGATGACTTCGACTTGCGAATGCCGGCTTTTCAGCGGCAGGGCCTGTCCGACGGCGGTCAGGGTCAGGCAAACAACCAGGATGACGTGAGCGGCCAGCCAGGGAAGTCGACGCAGGTTCTGCGGAACTTTCGGTAAAACCCAACGCAGCACGAGAAAGGCAATCAGAAAGGAGCCGAAGATGCCGAGAACGTGATAGAAGGCCACCTGGTAAAGCGGCGTTACTTCCACCTCCCAGAACATCTTTACGATCGTCAGCTTGGTCAGGGACAGCGCGAAAAATGCCGCGCCGAAAGCAACGCCCAGCGAAAAAAGCTGCGGTGCGCGATCACGGTCTGGATAAGGGCGGTTCAGCGCGTAACGGATGACGATTTTGATGCCGAGAAAAAACGCGGCCGACACCGCGGCCAGCGCGTAAAGGAAGATGGTTTGATGGCCGATCAGGATGAAAGCGCGGATAATCGAGTTCAGCGTGGCGTTGTCGGTGAAACGGGCCATCAGCAAGTGGCTGAGATAAATCAAATTGGCCACAGCCATGACCGGTCCGAACATGGCGGCGCCGAGTGCGACGTAATGAACGCGGGCGATGGGTGACAGGACGCGATGCTTTCTTTTCTCGACCACGGTGACCTCCCGGTTGCGGGAGTGTGCCACGGCTTCCCGAGAGGGTCAAATCAATAAATGTATCGTTGGTGGATGCCGATTATTCGGGCGTCGGCGTGACGATGCGGCCGGCGATTTCCTCGGCGGTTTCGGCGGCCCACTGTTTTTGCGCGGGGTCCGGACTCTCGGCGGCGACCTGTCGATACAAAGCCAGTGCTTGTTCGATTTGCTCGTCTTCCATGAGCAAATTGGCCAGGTGAACACGGGCGTTGTTTAAAGCGGTGTTGTTGGCCGCCAACAGTATGATGGCTTTTTCGTAAATGGCCTGCGCTTTTTCCTTTTCGTTTTTGGCCACGTAGGCGAGGGCGACTTTGTGCAAAGCGTCGAGCACCTGTCCGGGGTCGGCGTTGGCGGCCGCGGCTTGTTCGATCATTTTCTGCGCTTTTTCGATATGTCCGGCGTTCAACTCGCAGAGTGCCAATTTGATTTTTGCACCGATTCGCACAACCGACGGGGCTTTTTTGTCGTTGATTGCTCTACGATAAGCGGCGATTTCCTTGGCGGTGTTGCCGGCATCATGGTGCACCATGGCGATGTTCATCCAGACGCCTGCCTGTTGATCTCGAGCACTGGCTTTCAACAATTGGTTGAACACCTTTAACGCTGTCGGGTAATCCCCGGCCTGCCAGAGTACCGTGCCCTTGTTCATCAAAACGGCGCGTTTGGTCAGCGCGTCTTCTTTGTATTCGTCGAGCAATTTGTCGTAGAGAGCGACGCCGTTGGTCGTTTCGCCGCGACGGATCTGCGATTCGGCCAACAGCATGCGTGCCTGCACACGTTGATCGTCCGGCATGTCCAGCGTCAGGAATTTTTCGACCGTTTCGGTAACCGTGTCATGTCGGTCGGCTTTGACCAGCGCCCGGATGTAGGGCAGCAGGTAGTCGTTGTTTTGCGGGTGGCGTTCGACCAGTTCGTCGAGCAATTCAACGGCTTGACCGTATTTGCCTGCGGCGACGGCCTGCTCGACTTGTGCTTCCAGATCGGCCGTCGGCACCGGCGTCGGCGAAGCTTCGACGACGGGCGTCTGATCGGCGTTGCGACCGGGCAGAATTTCGTAACCGCCGGCGACGAAAAACAACACAGTCGCCAGGGCCAGCACCGCGAATACGGCCAGAAACGGTCCGAAGCGGCCGACCGGTTTTTCCACTACCGCGCCGGCTTGCTCCAAAGAGGCGATCTGATCCGGAGTCAGACCCGAACATTTATTGAAACGCGTACCGCGCAGGTCGGCTTCATCGAAACGGTTGTTTTTAAAACGACAACGGTCGAACAACGCGCCGCTCAAGTTGGCGCCCTGGAAATCGGCGTTGACCAACCGGCAGTTGATCACCTTGGCTTTTTCCATATTGACGCCGGAAAAGTCGAGGCCGGCGAGGCTGAGATTCTCAATGTCCCAGCGCACCAGATTCTGGGTTGAGGCGATTTCTTGGGCGATTTTATCCCGTGTCATGAACGGCTCCTTTTATCGGAATGGCGGTATTATAGAATATTTTCTTCCGCAATTGCCATTGCTTATTGCGTTTAAAACAAAAACGGTGGTAAACAACGGCTATGGAATTCGACGCCCTGCATTTGGTTTTTTATGTGGTTATCGGCCTAACCGCTCTGGTCCTTCTGCTGGCCGCCATAAAAATTCTTTACCGCAATGTGCCGCTCTGGCTGTTTGAATACTGGCCCTATCTGATCGGCATCGCCGTGGCTGTCTACCTCTTTTTTATCGATGTCGGCTGGTTGTGGATTGCGGTGGCGGCCGGGTTGGGGTTTGCCATGGGGCTGGCCTGGTCGGGATTGCTCGATCATTGCCGGAAAAAAGGTTACGAGCACAGCAAATTGGAAGCGGTGCACCGTAAACTGGTTAAATGGGCGCAAAAATAAATTCTAACTTTTTCTATTATTTATCGTCCAAACATTGACTTTGCCGTTTGAGCGTTGCTACCATGCTCAACCGTTTTGCTTACGGAGGAGACTGTATGAATCGTCGGTTAATCATTTCGTTGGTGCTGGTTGTTTTTCTGGCGGGTGTCGCCTTTTGGGGATGCCGGCAGGGGCCGCAAGCAAGCGCCGATTTTTACAACATTCGCAAAATCAATCTGCGCATGGTCGATAAAACTCACATGCTCGACTTGGCGCGGGCCGCGCTGGAAGGCAAGTCGTTGCCGAAAGACAAAGATCGCTACCCGATCGTTTACAACGACGAACCGCGCGGCGTCTTTCTGACGTTGGTTCGGCCGAATCAACCGGCGTTGACCGCCTTCGGTTTTGCGGATTCGATTTTCGATGCCATCCGCCAGGCGGCGCCGATTCTGCAATCGTTGGCGGAGCGCGAGGACATCGACAAACTCAAGCTGCGCGTCGATGTGCTGGACGAATCGACCGACCAGAAGCAACGCACGTTGAGCAAAAAATGGTCCATCGACATTTCACGTTACGGACTGATTTTCGAAACCAACCCGGTCGCCGCTTTTATGCCGCACGAACTGCGCGACTGGGGCATCATCACCAAAAAGAACAAGTACAGCTACGTTTCGATGAAAAAGCTGATCCGTCATCGCAAACTGGGTCGCGTGCTTTATGACCAGTTGGCCGAAGAAGCCCGTCCGTTCTATGCACGGTTTACGGTCATTTCGTTTATGGAACAGGACGGCAGCGACGAGCCGTTGCTGCTGTACCGCAACAATCGCCTGGACGGCTTCGAACCGACGCCGGAACGCTTGTACGAAGCCATCGATGCGGCCGGACATTACCTGACCGATGCGGTCAAAGATGACGGCACGTTCAAGTACCTGTATTTCCCGCACTACCACAAGTACTCGAAAAGCTATAACCAGCTGCGTCACGGCGGCACCGTCTTTTCGATGGTGCAGATTTATGAAGTCACCAAAGACCCCGAATTACTCGAAGCGATCAAGCGGGCGCTGGGATACCTCCAGCGCGTTTCCGAACCGCCCGATGAGAACGACCGCAAAACCTATGATTGGTTGGCCGTGACCCATGAAAAGCGCCGGTACTCCAAGCTTGGCGGCTCAGGGCTGGCTTTGCTGGCTTTCGGCAAATACACCGAGGTCACCGGCGATACCCAGTACATGGATCTGATGCGTGCTTACGGCCGGTTTATCGAATACATGCAGTACGAGAACGGCGACGTGCGTATGCGCTACTATCACCGCGCACAGGATAAGAACAAAAAGACCGAACCGGTATTGTACTACCCGGGCGAAGCTTTTTACGGATTGGCTCAGCTTTACAAGTTGGACAACCAAAATCCGCGGTGGTTGAAGGTGGCGGAAAAGGGACTCGACTACATCGCCGATGTGCGCGACGTGCACAAAACCTCGAACAACGTTCCGCATGATCACTGGTTGATGTACGCGATCAACGAATGGTATCGCGTCAAGCCGAAAGAAAATCATCTGAGGCACGCCAATAAAGTCGTCGACGCTATGATGAGCCGTTTCATCTTCAAGTCGAAGCAACCCGACTACGTCGGCGGCTACTATTCGCGTCCGCAGACTACGCCGGCCGCCTGCCGCCTGGAAGGAACGGCGGCGATGTACAAGCTGGCCCAGTTCCTGAACGACAAAAAACAGCAAGAGCGTTTGTATCGCGCCTGCGCACTGGGTGCGACCTTCCTGATGCGCAATCAGTACAATACGATCAACACCATGTTCTTTAAAAATCCGGACCAGGCGCTCGGCGGATACCAGGCCAGTTATTGGAATCCGGAAATTCAAATCGACTTTGTACAACACTCGACCAGCGCGGTCATCGCTACTCGTGAAATGATCATGGAGAAACAAAAACAAGAGCAGGGCGAACAGGAAGAAGCGCCCGCCGATCAGGAAGAAGCCGCCTGATCAATTGATGCCGATAAACGAAAGGCCGTTTTCCTTGTGGGAAGACGGCCTTTTTTTTTCGAAAACTCAGAAGTAGTAGCGGATGCCCATCAGGCCGAAGCCGCCGCCGTAGGTGCCGAACTGGCTGTATTCATCGTAGTCGAGATACTGCAGGCCGATTTCGAAATCGAACGCCAGATTGGGCAATCCCTGCAGGAAAAACTCGGTGCCGATGAAGCCCATCAACTGAATGCCCGTGTTGGTTTCTTCGTCTTCACCGTTGTCGGTTTTGACGGGTAGAATCGACAATCCGCCGCCGGTGTAGACGTTCATCTGGCGTTCCAGAATGATGTTGTAGTGAAATTTTGCACCCAGCGTCGCGCCGTAACCGCTGACGTCTTCGTACTCGGTGCTGATGAACCCCAGGATGCCTTCCAGGCCGATTTCCTTGGTCGCCCACCACTTGGTCGAGAAACTCTGATTGGACATATAAGCGGTGTCCATGATCGCGCCGCCGCCGACGACGCCAAAGGAGAGTTGATTGTTGTAGCCGAAGCTGATGCGCTGGGTCAGGTCGACGGCATAGGCCGAACCGACCATCACCGGCAGTAACAACAGAACGAATAAGGCTATTTTCATGGCTTTCATGTGCGATCCCCTTGCCAAAACGGTTACTAGATATTGTGTCGGGACATTCGACGCTCTCAACATATAGCGGGTAGGGGCGAAATGTCAAGATTTGCTTTCCATGCAGGGGTTTGTTACATTCTGGCGCCATGAAAATCGCCACGTTGGACATCGGCAGCAACACCGTCCGGCTGTTGCTCGGAGCGGTAGAACAGGACGCTTTACAGCGCGAACAGGTCAACCGCGCCATCACGCGGCTGGCCGGCGGTTTTACCGACAACCGACTTCATCCCGAAGCCATCGCGCGTACCGTCGATGCCGTCAAAGAATACGCCCGACAAGCCCGTGCCTTCGAGGCGGTGGAAATCCGAGCTGTGTGCACCGGCGTTACCCGCCGGGCCAACAATGCAGAGTATTTTCTGACAGAGCTGTCCGAACAGGCCGGCCTTTCGGTCTATCTAATCGACGGCAACCTGGAAGCCGGCATCAGCGCCCTGGGCGGCGCCAACGAAATCGGCTTGACCAACCAATCCTTCTGGCTGGTGGATATCGGCGGATTTTCAACGGAAATCGCACTAGTCGAAAACGCCGAATTGGAGCGCACGGTCAGCCTTGAATTGGGCGCGGTAACGTTGACCGAAACCTACTTGCTAAGCGATCCGCCGACGTCGACGGAATTGGCCGAATGCCGGGCGCATATCGAACGCGTGTTACGGCAAAGTCCAGACATTCCGGCTGCGGAAACCGTCGACACATTGGTCGGTACCGCTGGGACAATTACAACGCTCGCGGCGATGGATCTGAAGATGGAACGGTACGAACCGTACCGCCTCAATCGCCGTATGCTGGACCAGGAAAAAATTGCGGAATTGCTGAGTAAAATGATTGCCGTACCGGCCGTGGAACGTTTGACCATGCCGGGCTTGGAGAAAGGGCGGGAAGATCTGATCCCGGCCGGAGCGTTGATCGCCATGGCCGTGCTCAAACATTTCGGGCAGGATCGCATGATGGTCACCGAAGGAGGGGTGCTGGAAGGACTGGCGCTGTGGTCGAATTGGCCGCCGGAACAGTTGTCCGTTGACCAATCACCGCCCTGAGATTATGATAGCCGACAATAAAACGGCGGCGCGGATCAACTTTCGGCATATGCCGGGGTAAATCACTAAAATCACTTGTAATCAAAACCCTTATCGGGGAGGGCGAGATGGCATCACAATTTTTTAACAACCAGCGCGGAGGATTCAATTACGTCACCGCAATTTTATTGTTGTTGGTGGCCGTAGGCATAGTCGCCGGTATCTGGATTGCGCCCAAATATTTAAAAGCCGGAAAGCTGAAACGTGAACTTTACGCCAACATGGTTAAAGCGGCGAAGATAAGCGATCGTGAAATTGAATCGGCGGTAGCCAAATGGGCCGATGAACAAGATATCCCGCTTTCGTTGGAACAGGTCAAATGCTACCGCGAAGGCAAACAAATTCATTGCGGTTATGAGTTCGACTGGCCGGCCGGCATTCCGGGTTTGTCGAATTACAAACTGCATTTTACGGAATCCATCGAACGTGAAATCACCAAAGTGATGCCGAAGTTGTCGCAACCCAAATAGAGCTTCGGCAGGCAAGGAGTCGGCATGCTCAATCAAGATATCCGCGAAGGGCTGACCTTTGAAGACGTTCTGCTCGTGCCCGCCAAAAGCAGTGTTCTGCCGAGCGATGTGAACCTGGCGACGCAGGTGACGCGCAACATTCGACTGAACATGCCCTTGCTTTCGGCGGCGATGGACACGGTCACCGAAGCGGGAACCGCCATCGCCATGGCGCAGGAGGGCGGCCTGGGTATCGTCCATAAAAACATGACTATCGAACAGCAGGTGGCGGAAATCGAAAAGGTCAAAAAAGCCGTCTCGGTGATGATCGACAACCCGATTTCCATGCCTCCCGATGCCACCGTGCGCGATGCCAAAGCGATCATGAAAGCCAACAACATCTCCGGCGTCCCGGTCATCAAAGGAAAGCACCTGATCGGCATCCTCACCAACCGCGACCTGCGTTTTGTGGAAGATCTCGAAGCGCCGATCTCCTCGTTGATGACCACCGAAGACAAACTGGTTACCGTGCGCGAGGGCACGACGCTGGCCGACTCCAAGCGCATCTTGCACGAAAACCGCATCGAAAAATTGCTCGTCGTCGACAACAAAGGCGACCTGCGCGGTTTGATTACCATCAAAGACATCGAAAAATCCCAGCGCTATCCCAATTCCTGTAAAGATTTACGCGGGCGACTGTTGGTCGGCGCAGCCGTCGGCGTCAGCGACGCGGAAAAGGAACGCACCACCGCGTTAGTCGACAAAGGCGTAGACGTGATCTGCGTCGATACCGCCCACGGTCACAGCAGCGGTGTAATCGGGATGGTCGAATGGATTAAAAGCAATTACCCCGAAATTGAAATCATCGCCGGTAACGTGGCGACCGCCCAGGGTACGATCGATTTAATCAAAGCTGGCGCCGACAGCGTGAAGATCGGCATGGGGCCAGGCTCGATTTGTACTACGCGCGTCGTCAGCGGTTGCGGCGTGCCGCAGATCACCGCCATCGACGAGTGCGCGCGCGCGGCGGCGGAATATGGCGTTCCGGTCATCGCCGACGGCGGCATCAAGTACAGCGGCGATATCACCAAGGCGATCGCTGCCGGGGCGCACGCGGTGATGATCGGTTCGTTGTTCGCCGGCACCGAGGAAGCACCGGGCGAAACCATTTTGTATCAAGGCCGCACCTATAAAATTTATCGCGGCATGGGCAGCCTCGGCGCGATGATGAAGGGCAGCAAAGACCGCTATTTCCAAGCGGAAGTGGAAGCGCCGCAAAAGCTGGTCCCCGAGGGCATCGAAGGCCGCGTGCCCTATCGCGGATCGCTCAGCAACGTCATCTATCAGATGATCGGCGGCCTGCGCAGCGGCATGGGCTACACCGGCTGCGTCGACCTCGAAGCGTTGCGCACGAAAGCGCGCTTCATTCGCGTCACCACCGCGGGCTTGCGCGAAAGCCACGTGCACGACGTGATCATCACCAAGGAAGCGCCCAACTACCAGATCAGTCAGTAAACAACAACGAAAGAAAACGGAACCGCCATGGCCGCAGACATCCACGCAGAAAAAATATTAATTCTTGATTTCGGCTCGCAGGTCACCATGTTGATCGCCCGCCGCATTCGCGAATTGAACGTCTATTGCGAAATTCACCCGTGCACGATGTCCGCCGAGGAAATCGAACGCTTCAATCCGAAAGGCATCGTCCTTTCCGGCGGACCGTCGAGTGTCTACGAAGACGACGCGCCGGTTTGCGATCCGATCGTCTATCGGCTCGGCGTACCGATTCTGGGTATTTGCTATGGCATGCAGTTGCTGACCGTGGCCGGCGAAGGGCAGGTCGCGCGCGCCGTCGAGCGCGAATACGGGCGCACCGAGTTGGAGATTCTGGACAACAGCGATCTGCTGGCCGGTTTCGACCGCGAATCCGAAATCATCGTTTGGATGAGTCACGGCGATCGCGTCGAAAAAATGCCCGAAGGTTTCGCGCCGATCGCTCGCTCACAGAACGCGCCCTACGCGGCGATGGTCAACCGCGAGAAAAAGTGGTTCGGCGTGCAGTTCCATCCGGAAGTGCATCACACGCCGCGCGGCCGGGAAATGCTGGCCAACTTCGTCTACGACATCTGCGGTTGTCATGGCCTGTGGACGATGAGCAATTTCATCGAAGCGTCGGTGGAAGCGCTGCAAGAGCGGATCGGTGACCAGCGCGTCATTCTCGGCCTTTCCGGCGGCGTCGATTCTTCCGTTGTTGCTCTGCTGTTAAATCGAGCCGTAGGCGACCGGTTGACCTGTATCTTCGTCAACAACGGCGTGTTGCGCAAAGGCGAGGCGACGCAGGTGCAGCACGTGTTCGCCAAGCACTTCGGCCTGAACCTGGTGTACGTCGATGCCGGACCGCGCTTTCTTGAAAAGCTGGCGGGTGTGAGCGACCCCGAGGAAAAACGAAAGATCATCGGTAACGAATTCATTTACCTTTTCGAAGACGAGGCGTCCAAGATCAAAGACGCCCGCTTCCTCGCACAAGGCACGCTCTACCCGGACGTTATCGAATCGGTCAGTTTCAAAGGTCCGTCAGCGACGATTAAAAGTCACCACAACGTCGGCGGCCTGCCGGAAAAATTTGACCTCGAACTGGTTGAGCCGCTGCGTGAATTGTTCAAAGACGAAGTGCGCGAGGTCGGTCGCGAGTTGGGGCTCCCGCGCGAAATCGTCGGCCGCCATCCGTTCCCAGGGCCTGGCCTGGCCGTACGGATTCTCGGCGAGGTGACACCCGAGCGCGTGCGCATCTTGCAGGAAGCCGATGCGATCTTCATTCAGGAAATTCAGAGCGCCGGATTGTACGATCAAATCTGGCAGGCGCTGGCTGTGTTGCTGCCGGTCAAAAGCGTTGGCGTGATGGGCGACGAGCGCACCTACGAAGACGTTTGCGCCCTGCGCGCCGTACACAGCGTCGACGGCATGACCGCCGACTGGGTGCATCTGCCTTACGAAGTACTCGGTCGCGCGAGCAACCGCATCATCAACGAAGTCAAAGGAATCAACCGCGTCGTCTACGACGTTTCATCCAAGCCGCCAAGCACCATTGAATGGGAATAACACAACATGTCCGACCAATTTGTTCACCTACATGTGCATACGCAATTTTCGCTGTTGGACGGCGCGATCAAGCTGGCCGATCTGTTCGACAAAGCCACGCAAGACGGCATGTCGGCCGTGGCGATCACCGATCACGGCAACCTGCACGGCGTCGTGCAATTCTACCGCGGCGCCAAGGACCGGAAGATCAAGCCGATCATCGGCTGCGAAGTTTACGTCGCCCACGGCAGCCGCCACGATAAAAACGGCAACCAGCCGTCGCCATATCACCTGATTCTGCTCGCCCAAGACGCTGAGGGTTACGCCAACCTGATGCGCATCGTCAGTCTGGCGCACGTCGAAGGCAAAACGCCCGGCATGTTCGGCCGGCCCCGTTGCGACAAGGAACTGCTTGAAGCGCACAACAAGGGATTGATCGCCATGTCGGCCTGTCTGCAGGGCGAGGTGCCCCGCGCCTTGCGCGAGCAGAACCTGGAAGCGGCGCTCGACGTGGCCGATTGGTACCGCCAGGTGTTCAAGGATCGTTACTACCTCGAATTGCAGCGCAACGGCTTGGAAGAGCAGGAAAAGGTCAACGCCGGACTGTTGCAGATCGCCAAAAAGATGAAGCTGCCCTACGTGGCGACCAACGACTGCCACTACTTGAACAGCGAACACGCCAAAAGCCACGAGATCTTGCTGTGCATTCAGACCGGCAAGACGATGCGCGACGAAAACCGCTTTCACTTTACGTCCGACCAACTTTATTTCCGTACGCAGACGGAAATGGCCGAGCTGTTCGCCGATCTGCCCGAGGCGATCGCCCGCACCAACGAAGTCGCCGAACGCTGCAACTTCGACGTGCATTTCGGCGATCCGATCTTCCCGCCTTACGAAACCGATCCGGGCGAAGACCTGGCCACGGCTTTCGCCAAAAAGGCGCGCGCCGGTCTGGCCAAGCGGTTGGAGGTGATTAAAGTCCAGCACAACAAAGACGAGGACGGCCCGTGGGTTGCGCGGAAAAAAGAATACGAGAAGCGGTTGGAAGTCGAGATCGATCTGATCAACCAAAAAGGTTTCGCCGGCTATTTTCTCATCGTGCAGGACTTCATCAACTGGGCGAAAGATCACGGTGTGCCGGTCGGGCCGGGACGCGGCAGCGCGGCGGGCAGTCTGGTTTCCTATTCGCTGCGCATCACCAACATCGATCCGTTGCGTTACGGTCTGTTGTTCGAGCGCTTTCTCAATCCCGAACGCCTGGACAATCCCGACATCGACATCGACTTTTGCGCCGAACGCCGCGAAGACGTGTTGCAGTACGTCACTGAAAAATACGGCAAAGAAAGCGTGGCGCAGATCGCCGCCTTCGGCAGCATGAAAGCCAAGGCCGCGGTCAAGGACGTCGGCCGCGCGCTGGGTTACAGCTACAGCGAGGTCGAGCAGGTCGCCAAGTTGATCCCCGACGACTTGGGCATGACCCTGGAAAAAGCCGAGCGCGATCCCGACATCAAACGCTTACTCAAAGACAGTGACTGGGTGCGCGAACTGTGGTTCCACGCCAAGGCGCTGGAAGGTCTGGCGCGGCACGCGACCACCCATGCGGCCGGCGTGATCATCGCCGACAAGCCGTTGGTCGATTACGTGCCGCTGATGCTCGATAAAGACCAGAAGCTGATCACCCAGTTCGACAAGAACGACGTCGAGCGGGTGGGTCTGGTCAAGTTCGACTTTCTTGGTCTGAAGACGCTGACGGTAATCAGTAAAGCGTTGCAGATCATCCGCAAGGTATACGGCGACGAGATCGACATCGATAAAATCCCGATGGACGATTCCGCCGTGTTCGACCTGCTCGGCAAGGGCCTGTCTACCGGCGTATTCCAGTTCGAATCACCGGGCATGCGCGATTTGCTTGTGCGCATTCACCCTGACAGCGTCGAAGATCTGACCGCTATTGCCGCGCTTTACCGGCCGGGGCCGATCGGTTCGGGAATGATCGACGACTTCATCGCCCGCAAGAAGGGCGAGCAGGAAGTTACCTACGACCTGGACGAGATGGGACCGATTCTCGAACCGACCTACGGCATGATGGTCTACCAGGAACAGGTGCAGCAGGTCGCGCACCAGATCGGCGGGTTCTCATTGGGTGAAGCTGACCTGATGCGCCGCGCGATGGCCAAAAAGAAGGTCGATCAGATGACGACCTTCCAGGAAAAATTCCGCAGCGGTGGCGGCGAGCGTGAGCATCCGACGGACACGCTCGACAGGATCTGGAACATGATGGAGAAGTTCGCCGAATACGGCTTCAACAAAAGTCACTCGGCGGCTTATGCCGTAGTCGCCTACCAGACCGCCTGGCTCAAGGCCAAGTACCCGGCGCCGTTTATGGCCGCATTGATGACGATGGACAAAGGCGATTCGGACAAGATCATGGCCAAGATCGCCGAATGCCGCGACCTGGACATCAAGGTGTTGCCTCCGGACGTAAACGAAAGTTTCCAGGATTTCACCGTCAACAAAAACGGCGAGGTCCGCTTCGGCATGGCCGCGGTGAAGAACGTCGGCGAAGCCGCCGTGCGCGATATCATCGACGCCCGCAAACAAGACGGCCCCTTCGAAGGGTTGTACGATTTCGCCTCGCGCATCGATACCCGTCGGGTTAACAAGCGCGTCGTCGAAAGTTTGGTCAAGTGCGGCGCCTTCGACAGCCTCAACGATAACCGCGCCGCTTTGCTGGCCGCCGTCGAACCGGCGATGGAACAGGCCGCTCGCGAACAGTCGG